>ERZ842401.6279-NODE-6279-length-12734-cov-5.668113_pt1 | contig 12734 bp, 12 predicted proteins | sample MGYA00521270_ERZ842401 | MGnify/ENA primary metagenome ERZ842401 (study PRJEB31892, sample SAMEA3878208) | bioreactor metagenome | biome: Moose rumen | place: Sweden | collected 2011-10 | study: EMG produced TPA metagenomics assembly of the PRJEB12797 data set... | reverse complement strand
TTCAGAAGCGTATGTGATATACTTCAGAAAGAGGTCGGTGCTTTCTGAAAATATAAGTATAGAAAAACAGAGAAGTTCTTACATCGATATAATTATTGATCGTTATTTGACGGATGGTGATGAATGGCCTGTAAGGTTTAGATTGCCCACAGCGTGGGGCAAGATGGTCAAAAGAGATTTGCTTGTCAAATACAACATACGTTTTGACGAAATAGTGTATTCGAATGATGAGTATTTTTCTTTGCTCGTTGGTTATTATGCTGATGTCATTAAAGTTGTCAACAAAGTCCTTTATGTTGTGACTTGTCGCTCTGATTCATTGAGTGCAGATTTTTGTTCTAAACCCGGTGAATTGGAACAAAGGGCAGAGGTGACTTTTCGAAGTGACAGATTTATGCTTCAAAATGGGGTTTGTAGGGGGCGGAGCTCAAAGCGTTATTTATTGAAGATGTATAAGCATGACCGAAGATTGTATAAATTCTATTTCTTTAAACTTGACGAGATTTATCCGTCAAAATTGTCGGCATTGCGGGATATTAGCAAAGGCAAATCCCGAAGGTTTAAAATCAAGTTCTATCTATATTCATTGTTAGTTTGGATAAGAGTTCTGTAAAGTATATCGGATATTGACTAAAAAATGCTTAATCATGCTTGTATTTGAAATCTTTTTCATAAATTTGCACCAGAATTTGGTTGAAAATCAAAAGTACTACTTGCGATTTTAAATGAAAATATCTTGCCATATAACCAAGTAGAATTCTGCCAAACAACCAAACAAAATGTCGCCAAACGACCAAATTGTTATTAATTTATTTGCTTGTTTCAGAGAAAAAACGTACTTTTGCATAAAATTATTGGTATATGTTAGAGCAGACGAAATATCGTAAAAGGGTAGCAGACAGTCTTCTTGCAGAAAAATTAGAGACTGTAGGAGCAGTGCTGATAGAAGGACCAAAGGCTTGTGGCAAGACGACAACGGCAGAACAGCAGGCTAAAAGCGTCCTATACATGGATGATCCTGACTATATGTCCCAGAACCTGCAGTTGGCTGAGACGAATGTCAAGCAGCTTTTAAAAGGCGACGCCCCAAGACTGATTGACGAATGGCAAATAGCTCCGCAATTGTGGGATGCCATACGTTTTGAGGTGGACCACCGGGGGGAAGACGGTCAGTTTATGCTTACGGGGTCGGCTGTACCTGCTGACGTTTCAAAGATTCACCACACCGGTGCTGGTCGCTTTTCGTGGCTGACAATGCGGCCGATGACGCTTTGGGAGTCTGGAGAATCAACAGGCGACGTGAGTTTGGGTAAACTATTCGTGAATGCAGAAATGGTGGAGGGTGTGAGTCATCTGTCACTGGAGGACATGGCATTTGTCACTTGTCGTGGTGGATGGCCTAGGGCAATAAACAAGAAGAATCGGAGGGCTGCTCTTGGACAGGTGAGAGAATATTACGAGGCTATTACCCGTTCGGATATATCGCGAGTGGACGGCGTGTCGAGAGATGAGCACAGGGCCAAACGGCTGATGCGCTCTTATGCTCGTCTACAGGGTTCTATGGCTCCTATCCCTACAATCGTTGAGGATTTGAAGACAAACGAACCTGAAGGCATGAGCGATGAAACTGTTTCATCATATATCAAGGCGTTGAAGAAAATCTTCGTGATTGAAGATATGGAGGCCTGGAATCCGAACCTGCGTTCTAAGACCGCAATACGGACTTCTGACAATCGCTATTTCGTAGATCCATCGTTAGCGACTGCCGCATTAGGTCTTGGCCCGGATGATTTAATAAATGACCTAAATACGTTTGGGTTGCTCTTTGAGACTCTTTGTGTTAGAGATTTGAGGGTATTTGCTGAAGCCTTGGACGGGAAGGTGTACCATTATCGGGACAAGAGCGGCCTGGAGTGTGACGCTGTGGTTCATTTGAGGAATGGCAACTATGGTCTGATTGAGATTAAGCTTGGTGGGGAAAGTTTAATAAAAGAAGGTGTGGATGCTTTGACAGATCTGAAGGATAAGATTGATACTACAAAAATGAAGAAACCATCGTTCTTGATGGTACTGACTGCAGTCGGTCAGTATGCCTACAAACGCCCCGAAGATGGCGTGTTAGTGGTACCGATTGGTTGTTTGAAGGTCTGAAGAAACAAAAGAAAAGAATTGATATAATGCTATGAGTCCTACGTTTAGTATTATTATTCCTCATAAGGAAATCCCGGATCTGCTGATGCGGTGCCTGAAGTCAATCCCTGTGTCTGAGGACATTCAGGTGATTGTCGTGGATGACAACAGCACGGATGCTGACACCTACTTGGAGAGATTTCCAGAGTTGTCACGTCCCTATCTGGAATTTATCAGGACGAAAACTGGAGGAGGGGCTGGCTATGCCAGGAATGTAGGACTGGAGCATGCTAAAGGCAAATGGCTGCTGTTTGCCGATGCGGATGACTTGTATGTAGATGATATGTATAATATTATCATGGCGTATGCTGAGTCAAAAGCAGACATGATATTTTTCAAAGAAAGAAGTGTGCTGTCTGATGATATTCATCAAACTATCAATAGAGTAGGGCATTTAAACAGGTTAATTGATGATTATTTAGAAACAAGAAATGACAAATTTCTTCGATTAAGGTATTGCCAGCCTTGGGGGAAGATGATAAGAAGAGGGTATGTAGAGGATTATCGATTTCGTTTTGATGAAGTAGAGTATTCAAATGATTATTATTTCTCAGTATGTACAGGCTATTATGCAAGAGGAATTGAGGCTTCAAATCAGGTCCTCTATATTTACACATACCGAGAAAACTCTTTAGCGGGTGTATTTTGTTCTAAGCCCAACGAATTAAAAATACGAGCAGAGGTCTCGTTTCGTGTAGAAAAGATGTTCAAACAATTAGGCATCGATATTGAGCAGCAAAGACCTTTCAAATGGTTCCTCTTCAAAATGTTGCATCAGGATAGAGATCTGTTTCGTTATTATTTCTATAGATTACCAGAGATATATCCGTCTATCCCTACTGCCATACGTTCACTTCGTTCTGGTAAGGGAATGAAGTTCACAATCAAGTTGTATTTATATTCATTTTGGCTATGGATGAGAAAATAGATTTTATTATAACATGGGTTGATGAGAGTGACCCAAAATGGCGGAAAGAGTTTGAATACTATTCTGCCAAAGAGACCAGGTATATAAACACGGATGCATGCAGATATCGTGATTGGGATACTTTGCGATATTGGTTTCGTGGTGTTGAGAAGTTTGCTCCATGGGTTAACAAAATACACTTTGTTACCTATGGCCATTTGCCCAAATGGTTAAATACAGATAATCCAAAATTGGTAATTGTAAAACATGAGGATTTTATTCCATCTGAATACCTGCCAACATTCAGTAGTGATACGATTGAATTCTTCTTTCACAAAATCAAGGGCCTATCAGACCGTTTTGTTTATTTCAATGATGACATGTTTTTGATCGATAACGTATCACCTGTCAGATTTTTCAAAAAAGGGCTTCCTTGCGACACAGCTGGATTGTCATCAATAACAACTAAAGGTATGTTTGGATGTTCCGAATATTTGGCTTTAGATTTAATAAGGGCTAATTTCAACAAGAAAGAATCGGTTTCGCGAAATCGTTCTAAATGGTATTCTTTGGAATTTCCAAGATTAGCATTACATAATCTTCTGAATTTTAGGGAAACGAAATTTACAGGTTTTGTAAATCATCATCTACCTCAAGGCTATCTAAAGCACATCTATATTGATGTATGGGAACACTGTGAAAAAGATATTCACAGAACATGTTCTAATAAATTCAGGACATATGGAGATGTATGTCATTGGGTAGTTCGATATTGGCAGTTGGCTTCTGGTAACTTTACGCCATATCATGTTTTTAAGGATGGGAAACTATTCAGTATAAAAGAAGATAAAATTGGTGATATTGATGATTGTATACGACATCAAAAAAAGAAAATCGTATGCTTAAATGATGTCGAATCTACATTTAAATTCAAAGAGTATAAGCAAATGATATTGGAAGCCTTTGAAACAATCTTGCCAGACAAGTGTAGTTATGAACTGTGATATGGAAAAACCGTTAGTTAGTGTTATAGTCCCAGTATATAACACGGCTGAATACGTTGAAGAATGTATTCTATCTATTCTATCGCAGTCATACAAGAATATAGAGTTGATTCTTGTGAATGATGGCAGTACGGATGGTTCTGACGTAGTATGTAAGAAGTATGAGAATCGACCCAATGTGATATGCATTGAGCAAAAAAACCTTGGAGCTACAGCTACAAGAAGACGAGGTGTGGAAGAATCCCATGGTGAGTGGATTATGTTTGTTGATTCAGATGATTATTTATCCGAAGATTCTATTTCTGGAATCATGGATGTCTGTGAATCTGCTGAGATTATTATTGCTGCTAATCAAAGAAACATAGAGAGCGTTAAAAAATTGCCTGATAATATCTCTAAAGAGAAATATCTGGAAAAGCAATATGCGAGAGAATTATCTGCAGGCCCTTGGGCAAAACTATTCAAGAAACGCCTGTTTGATGAGAATACACTTTCTTTTCCAATGAATATTAATAGAGGTGAAGACTATCTGATGAATCTGAAACTTGCCATCAATAATCAGAAAGATGTCTATGTGTATAAACACCAGATATATTATTTCAGAGATCATATGGCCTCTACTCGTCATACCCACCCATTTACATTGGATTATATGTCAGAATTAAGTAAGAGAGGAGACAATATTGTTAAGGACCATATACCCTCTGATGTTTTTCTGCGACAAAGGGTGAAGCAAAGAATGTTCTTTTTCTTAGAAGCTATGGGAGAAACCAAGTTCACAAGCAACTCCCACCATCCCTTTGTCAAAGACATCAAGCGTTGTATGGATGAGGCTGGAGTGTGGAGGCCATTGGACCGATGGCTGTTGAGCGTATCTTCTCCTTGGGCTGTGAAGATGGTCTGGAATCTGCGGAGAATTGCAAGGAGGCTGGAGCATCCCTCAATGATTATACGAGATTTGAAGATATTTATTAAAAAGCATTGAAGATGAATATGAAACAGAGAATATGGAAGATTACAAGGCCTGTACTGAGGCCAGGGACAATGATAATTGCCTTGTTCTACCTGTTGCGCATATTTCAGGAATATAGCAAAAAAAAGCGTTTTTTTCTTGGATATTCGCTAACTAATTTGTATTTTTGCACCAGAAAGTTAGAAAAAGTGTGGTAAATATACATAAAAACGAACTTTCTAATGTAAATTATGAGAATAGAAAGAGAAATCATCAATCAGTTCAAAGCATGGAAAGACGCTCCTAACAGGAAGCCGATTCTGCTGAAAGGCGCTCGTCAGATTGGCAAGACGTGGGCGATGGAGACATTTGGTAAGGAGTGCTTCAAGTATTGTGTGAAGTTTGACTTCGACAGACAACCGGAACTGAAGTCAGTTTTTCAGGTAACCAAAGATCCCAAGCGACTTGTCAAAGAGCTGGCATTATATCAGGATCAGCCTATTATAGCTGGCGAGACGTTGATGATTTTCGACGAGATACAAGAGTGTGAGGAAGCACTTAACAGTCTGAAATACTTCTGCGAAGAAGCGCCAGAGTATCATATCATTGCAGCAGGATCGCTTTTGGGTGTTGCTGTCAAGAAGCGAAAGATGACGGTACCTGTTGGTAAGGTGAAAATCATCGACATGTATCCCATATCCTTCAAGGAATTTCTTCTTGCAAGCGATGCGCGTACCTATGAATATATAGAGTCACTGGAAGAAATCAGTCATCTGCCAGAGATTGTTTTGAATAAGCTGCGAACAGAATATCGTCGTTATCAGGTTTCTGGTGGAATGCCTGAAGCAGTTGTGGCTTTATTGGATAATCAGGGTATAAGTGAGGTGGAATCAGCCCTCCAGGATATTCTCGACCTTTACGAACTGGATTTCTCAAAATATGCTGAGCCGCGCGAGATTCCACGTATTCATGCCATCTGGCATTCATTACCAGCCCAGCTATCTAAGGAGAATCGCAAGTTTATCTATAAAGTCATTAAGACGGGGGCTCGCTCGAAGGACTACGAAGATGCCCTGATGTGGCTTGAGGATGCAGGAATGATTTATCGAGTGTACAATATCAGCAAACCAGGCATACCTCTTTCTGCTTATGAAGAGACAGATGCATTCAAGGTTTATGCCTGCGATTGTGGCTTGCTACGTAGATTGGCGCATCTGCCTGCAACGGTTGTGACTGACCCTATAGCCAATTATACAGAGTTTAAGGGAGCTATGGCTGAAAATGCTGTTTTGCAATCCATTATGTCATTGAAGGGCGCTCAGAAACCATATTATTGGACCTCGCCCGGAACGGCCGAAGTTGAGTTTGTCATACAGTGGGGCGATGAGATTATTCCTATTGAAGTGAAGGCTGAAGAAAATATCAGTGGTAGCAGTCTCTCTGTCTATTTCAAGACCTATGCCCCCCATTACCGCATGCGCTTCTCCATGTTAAACCTCCAGTATAATGAGGGCTTGTTAAGCAGTCCAGCCCCCTTGGTAGGCTGGCTCGACAAGTGGATGTCGATATTGTATAATGTGAATCGTATATGATGAAGCAGAAGATCTGGAAACTCGTGAGGCCTGTAGTCAGGCCGTTGGGGGGGGCAATAATTATTGTCCTGTTCTATCTGTTGCGCATATTCCCGATTAAGAAAAACAAGGTGATAGCTACGGCATTCAGTGGAATCCGCTATGGCGATAATCCGAAATCGATGCTTGAGGCTCTGCATGAGTTAGTTCCTGAAGTAGACATTGTATGGGTAAAAAAGCGTGGGGCAGAATATGAATTGCCAGAGTGGATAAGGTCTGTTCACCTTTGGTCAATACGCTGGATATATGAATATGCCACAGCAACAATCTGGATAAACAATTGCATGACACCAGATTTCTTTCGGAAGCGTAAAGTCCAATTATATATCGAAACCTGGCACGGAGGACTTGGCATCAAGAAGGTATTCGGAGATATACAGTCACGGAAGACGCAAAGATACAAAATGCAGTATGAAAGAATGGCAAACTTAGCAGATGTTTTTATCTCTAATTCCGAGCATCTTTCGGCCATTTATCGTAGTACACTATGCTATCATGGTCCTATATGGAAATGCGGATATCCGATGAATGATATCTTGTTTACAGAGAACTCGCAGATTACAGAAAAAGTAAAGAATGCGCTCAATATACCTGTAACAAACAAGATACTCCTTTACGCACCCACCTATCGCGATAAGTTTGTTAAGGAGAGACGCGTAGATGATAGCGTATTCTTCAATAATTTTGCCAGCCTTCGTCATAGTCTTAGTCAGAAATTCGGAAGCGAATGGACAATCTTGCTTAGATGGCATCAGAGCCAGATGAAAATGCTGAGTGGAACAAAAATCCCTACGAATGTCGTGAATGCCACCTCCTACCCTGATATGCAGGAACTATTAATGGCTACGGATGTGATGATGTCAGACTACAGTAGTTGTATCTTCGATGCTGCTATGCGAAGGATTCCCTGTTTCATATATGCATCCGACTATGACGATTACAAAGAATATCATGGTGTGTACTACGAGATGGAGGAACTGCCATTCCCATACGCCAAGAACAATGAGGAACTGGAGCAAAACGTGAAGGCATTTGATATGGAGGACTATCTGAAAAAATGGGATGCTTTTACAGTGAGAATGGGACTGAACGAGACTGGCCATGCTGCCAAGGATATCGCAGAGAAAATGGCTGACTTCCTGAATGGCAAGACGGTAACGTGGAATAATGATTATCCTATAAACTATAAAGAGATATGAACGTAGCGGTGATATTTGCAGGAGGGCAAGGTAGCAGGATGCAGAGATACAGTCGTCCTAAACAGTTCTTGGAATACAGAAACAAACCGGTGGTGGTCTATACCATTGAGTTTTTCCAGCATATCCCAGAGATTGATGGTATCGTGGTGGCTTGTCTGGAAGACTGGATACCCTATCTCAGGATTCAGGTGAGGAAATTTCATCTGGATAAAGTGGTGGAGATTGTGCCAGGAGGCAAAAGGGGCCAGGACTCTATCTATAACGGATTAGCCTGCGTTGAGCAACATTACCCAGACGACACGATGGTGCTGATTCATGATGGTGTTCGTCCGTTGGCTATGGAGAAGAGGATTATTGAGTGTATCGAAGTGGCCAAGGAAAAAGGAAACTGCGTGGTTTGTGTCCCTGCAACGGAGACTGTTATTACCAGGTCTGAAGGCGCATTGGATATTATTGATCGTGACACTTCTCTGATAGCCAGAGCGCCACAGTGTTTTGTGCTAAAGGATGTGCTGGCAGCTCATCGCCAAGCTCAGGCAGAGGGGCGGCACGACTTTGTGGATACTTGTACGATGATGCATCATTATGGGCATGAGCTCCATACGATTCTTGGGTCAATGGAGAATATCAAGATTACGACACCTGCCGACTACTTCATGTTCCGTTCTATCATTGAAGCCAGAGAGGAGGGTGCAATATTTGGATTATAAGAAATGAGAGATGATATTATCATAGAGGATTTGCGGCGGATGCGCCAGACTGATCTGCCTTGGCAGCAGTTGGATGGCAAGACGGTGCTCGTAACAGGGGCTACTGGGATGCTGGCATCGTATGTCTCATGGCTTTTACTCCGTCTGCATGAGGAGGCAGGCATTGATGTTTCTGTGGTGGCACTGTGCAGGAATCCCCAAAAAGCGGAGCAATATTATGGCTCGTATGTTGGCAAACCCTATTTCCGTATGCTGATTCAAGATGTATGCGATCCCATCGTGTATGATGGGGCTGTGGATTATATCTTCCATCTGTCAGGAAACGCCAGTCCGCATTTCATCAATACGGATCCTGTAGGCATTATGAGGTGCAACCTGCTGGGCACGGTGAATGTATTGGAACTGGCAAGGAAGAAAGAAACGGCTAAAGTAATATTTGCTTCAACTCGTGAGGTTTATGGTGCTAATGAACATGCAGATAAGTTGGATGAATGTTCTTATGGCGTGCTTGACCCATTAGATGCCCGTTCGTGTTATCCTGAGAGCAAACGGGCAGCTGAAACACTATTGGAAAGTTACAATCTGCAATATGGTGTGGCATTTAATACAATCCGTATAGCCCATGCCTACGGCCCGACAATGACGTTGGAGAATGACGGGAGGGTGATGGCCGATTTGCTTTCGGATGTAGTTACTGGCAGAAACATTGTCTTAAAAAGTGCTGGCGATGCTATTCGCGCATTTCTATATATCACTGATGCTGTTATCGGAATGTTTACGATACTGTTCCATGCTAATCCTTCAACGGCCTACAACCTTGCCAACGAGACAGAACCCATATCCATCAGGGATTTAGCGCGTTTGTTGATCTCTCTAAGGAAAGACATTGACCTGAAAGTGGTTTACGATACGCTGCAGCAAGACCCCCCTAAGGGGTATTGTTCCTATAAACGGATTGCTCTTGATACCAGTAAACTGGAGGCTCTAGGATGGAGTTCCCACATAAGCCTTCAGGAAGGGTTAAGTCGTACTGTTTCCTCATTGTTACATTGTTCTTAACGAACGTCATTTAGATGAATACAGAAGAGGGTGTAGGCCCAATCGATTATCGTGTGACAAGTGACATGACGCTTAACCAGCTGCGCCAGATGGTGGAACCAATTTAGAAACGAGAATAATTATGCTAATTTTTGGTGGATTCAGAAGAAATGATTACCTTTGCACTCGAAGTTGAGTCATAAAACGGCTGGTGGCCCATCTTCGGGTGTTCTTCGACAAGCGAAGCGGCAAAGCCGAGCGCATTGAAGCAATTTGTAGCAGAACGTGGAATTGAGTACGGTCTCCAATTCGTAACCCGGAAATTTCTCAATCCTCCAGACTGCCTTTATTTAAAGAAATCCTGCGAATTCTTGCAAAGTTACGAAAAAACGAGAGAAGAACAAAAGAAACTTCTTTCTTTTTTCTTCCGCATGCCACTATCTTCATCGATTCATAGATAAAGTTATACGAAAAAGCGAGAAATTAGGTTGCTCTTTCATTTTTATTTTGTACTTTTGCAGTCGAAAGATGAAATGACAACTATGGCCGACTATGTGATTATTGTGGCGGGGGGCAAGGGGCTGCGCATGGGCGGCGAGGTGCCCAAGCAGTTTCTGCCTGTGGGCGGTATCCCCGTGCTGATGCGCACGCTGATGCGCTTCCGCGAATACAGTGCTGCCTTGCAGCTTATCCTTGTGCTGCCCCGTGAGCAACAGGACTACTGGCACGAGCTGTGCCGGCAGCACCAGTTCCATGTAGACTATCAGCTGGCCGACGGTGGCCCGACGCGCTTTCACTCCGTGCAGAACGGACTGGCGCTGATTCCCAACGATGCACAGGGCGTGGTGGGGGTTCACGACGGAGTGCGCCCCTTCGTTTCGGTCGATGTCATCGGGCGCTGCTATGAGGCTGCCCGCACACAGAAAGCCGTCATCCCCGTGGTGCCCGTGGTGGAGACGCTGCGCCATCTGGAACAGGGAGCAAGAAGCAAGAACGTGTTCCGCAACGACTATCGGCTGGTGCAGACACCACAGACGTTCGACATCCAGCTGCTGAAGGCCGCCAACCGGCAGCCCTATAGCGAGACCTTCACCGACGATGCCTCGGTGGTGGAGGCCTGCGGCCAGGAGGTGGCCATGGTCGACGGCAACCGCGAGAACATCAAGATTACCACCCCGTTCGACCTGAAGCTTGCTGCGTGCATTATCGATGATGCCTTATGAGCTATGCATTGTTAGAGCAGGATGTCATGTACTTGCCGGGCGTAGGCCCTAACCGCAAGAAGATGCTGAGCGCCGAGCTTGGCATTGAGACGTTCGGCGACCTGCTGCATACGTTCCCCTATAAGCATGTTGACCGCACGAAGGTCTATCAAGTGCGCGACCTCACGGGCGACATGCCCTTTGTGCAAGTGGCAGGCCACATCCTGAGTTTCGAGACTTTCGAAATGGGGCCCCGACGTGAGCGTGTGGTAGCCCATTTCAGCGATGGCACCGGCATCATGGACCTTGTATGGTTCAATGGCGGAAAATATGCCAGACAGAACTATAAGATTGGCACCGACTATCTTATTTTCGGGCGCCCGTCGGTATTCAACAACCGCATTCAGGTGCAGCATCCCGATGTAGACCCCATCCCATCTTCAGCTCTTGAAGAAGGAGTTGGCGGCGGTTTCCGCCCTTACTACAGCACGACGGAGAAGATGAAGAAGATGAACTTCACCTCCCGCTCCGTGGAGCGCCTCGTCAAGACGCTCCTCGACAAGCTGCGCGACCCGCTGCCCGAGACCATCACGCCCGACATTCTGGCCAGCCGCCACCTGATGGGACGCGACGAAGCCCTGCGTGCCATCCACTTCCCGCAGGATGCCCGCCAGCTGCAGCGGGCCCGCGTGCGCCTGAAATTCGAGGAGCTGTTCTTCGTGCAGCTGAACATCTTACGCTATGCCAGCAACCAGCGCCGCAAATTCCGGGGCTATGTGTTCAGCCGCATAGGGCCGCTGTTCAACGACTTCTACCAGCAGAACCTGCCGTTCGAGCTGACGGGAGCCCAGAAGCGGGTGATGCACGAGATTCGCAACGACGTGTGCTCAGGCCGCCAGATGAACCGCCTGTTGCAAGGCGACGTGGGCAGCGGGAAGACACTGGTGGCCCTGATGGCCATGCTCATCGCCCTGGACAATGGCTATCAGGCCTGCATCATGGCCCCCACGGAGATTTTGGCCGAGCAACACCTGGCCACCATCAAGGACTTCCTGAAGGGCCTGCCCATCAGAGTAGAGCTGCTGACAGGCATTGTGAAGGGGAAGAAGCGCAAGGCCGTGCTCGACGGTCTGCTCACGGGCGACGTGCAAATCCTTGTGGGCACGCATGCCGTCATCGAGGACACGGTGCAGTTCAACCAGCTGGGCCTGGTGGTCGTCGACGAGCAGCACCGCTTTGGTGTGGCCCAGCGGGCAAAGCTGTGGAAGAAAGGGCAGAATGCCCAGGATTCCCAACCAAACATTCCCCATGTGCTGGTGATGACGGCAACACCCATTCCGCGCACGCTGGCCATGACGCTCTACGGCGATCTGGACGTGAGCGTCATCGACGAGCTGCCGCCAGGCCGCAAGCCCATTCAGACCACCCACGTCTTCGACAACCGCACGACGTCGCTCTATGCCGGCATGCGCAAGCAGATTCAGCTAGGGCGGCAGATATACGTGGTGTTCCCGCTCATAGAAGAAAGCGAAAAGACAGACCTGAAGAATCTGGAGCAGGGCTACGAAACGCTGTGCCAGGCCTTTCCCGAGTTCCGCCTGAGCAAGGTGCACGGCAAGATGAAACCCCAGGAAAAGGAGGCCGAGATGCAACGCTTCGTCAGCGGCGAGACGCAGCTGCTGGTGGCCACCACCGTCATCGAGGTGGGCGTGAACGTGCCCAACGCCTCGGTGATGGTCATCCTCGACGCCCAGCGCTTCGGCCTCAGCCAGCTGCACCAGCTCAGGGGCAGGGTGGGACGCGGCGCCGACCAGTCCTATTGCATCCTGGTCACCCCCTTTAAGCTGAGCGAAGACACGCGCAAGCGCATCGATATAATGTGCGAGACCAACGACGGCTTC
>ERZ842401.6277-NODE-6277-length-12736-cov-4.242804_pt1 | contig 12736 bp, 8 predicted proteins | sample MGYA00521270_ERZ842401 | MGnify/ENA primary metagenome ERZ842401 (study PRJEB31892, sample SAMEA3878208) | bioreactor metagenome | biome: Moose rumen | place: Sweden | collected 2011-10 | study: EMG produced TPA metagenomics assembly of the PRJEB12797 data set... | reverse complement strand
ATACGCCCTTTCAGGGCGGGTGCAAACCACGCGTTTCACGCGTGGTTTTGATTCTCTGGGGAGTGCAGAGGGTCAGTTCTCCTTGGGGGGCTGGTAGGTCTTGTTCTTCAGCCGCTTTTCAAACTCTCCCTTTTCCAGGGGCTTATCGAAGAGATACCCCTGGACCATATTGATATTGACGCTCTTGAGGAACTGGACCTGGTCCCATTTCTCCACGCCCTCGGTGATCACGCACATATCCAGCTCGTTGGCCATTTTGGCCACGTTGGAGACCACCACGCTGTCCCGCTTCTTGTCGGTGTGGCCGTCAATGAAGGATTTGTCCAGCTTGAGCACGTCGGCGGAGTAGTCCCGGAGGATGTTCAGGGAGGAGTAGCCCGTGCCGAAGTCGTCGATGGCCATGGCGATCTTGGCGTCGTGCATGTCGGCGATGAACTTGCTCAGCCGGTCGTTCTCCTCCTCGCTCATGGTCTCCGTCAGCTCCACCTCGATCAGGTCCTTGGGGATCTGGTACTGCTCCAGGATGCCGTTGATCCGGGCGGAGAACTCCGGGTCGATCAAGTTCATGCGGGAGAAGTTGGTGGAGATGCGCACCGGCTCGATGCCCTCGTCCAGCCACTTGCGAATGTCCCTGCACACCTGCTCGAAGACGTAGAAATCCAGCACGCAGATACTGTCGTCGGTCTCCAGCACGGGGATGAACTCCCCGGGGGTGATCATTTTGCCGTTCCGGATCCACCGGACCAGGGCCTCGGCCCCGGCCAGAGTATTGGTGTCGGTGTTCACCTTGGGCTGGTAGTAGGGCTGGAACTCCCCGGCTGCCAGAGCGTCGGCAAAGACGGAGAGGATCTGCTTGCGCTGGATCACCTTCTCGTGCATCTCCGGAGAGGAGAACAGGTACGGCACGTGGCTCTCGTACCGGGCGGCGTTCACGGCGGTGGAGCACCGGCCCAGGATGCCCTCGCTGTCCAGCTCTCCGTCGTCGATATCCAGGCAGCCGGCCACCGCCTGCACCAGGACCGTCTCCTCCCGGTCGCCCATGCGGGCGGGGAGCTTCACCCCCTCGGTGAGCTTCAGAATGACGTCCGTCTTTTCCTTGCGGGCCATGAGGATGAAGTTGTCTCCGGAAAGGCGCCCGGCGAATTCCTCCTCGCCGATGACGCCGGACAGATGGGCCGCGTACCGGACCATGATCTCGTCGGCCTCCTGCTTGCCGTACTTCTTGTTAATGAGGCCGAAGTTTTTCAGGTTCAGGTAGAAGGCGTTGTAGGAGGTGAGCTCCTCGGCCGCCCGGATGTGGTTGACATAAGTTCGGAAGCCGGAGGCGTTGGGCAGGCCGGTCATAGCGTCGGTCTCGGCGGCCTTCAGCACGAACATATCCTTGAGGTAGTGGATGCAGTTGTCCTTGTGGTTGAAGCCGTTGTGGATGGCGACGGCCATCTCCTCGCAGCTGTCATAGCCGCAGCAGGAGCAGTTGATGTGCCGGGAGGCCTCGTCGGTCTTGTTCATCTCCAGGAAGATCATTTCCAGCTCTTCCGGGTCAGGGATGCGCAGGCGGACCTGCTGGGAGCGGTCGGTATAGGTGCGCAGGTAGTCCTCCAGCTTGAGGCCGGCGAACTGCCGGTTGAGGCTCTCCAGCCGTTCCGCTGGGGTGGCGCCCTTGGACCAGGCGCTGCCCGCCGTGTTCTTCTTGACGGCCTCCTTGATATCGTGGAGGTTATAGAGGGCGTCGTCGGTGGCGGAGAGGGACAGCTCCGTGCCCGTGCCGCAGATGCAGCCCTTCTCGCAGTTGAGGGCGTCCACGAACAGGAAGGGGGTCTTCCCGTCCCGCAGGCGGTCCTTATTCTGCTGGAAGTAGTGGTACAGCCGCTTTTCACCCTCCACCTGGCGGATGAACTCGTCCTCCCCCAGGAGCCACAGGGCGTTTTCCTTCAGGCCGCCGGGCATGGGGTAGATGGAGCCCAGGCCGTATTCCAGCTCGTCGGTGCAGGGCTCGCCGTAGAGGTCGTTCTCCTCGAAATATTGGACCAGATGGGCGAAGGTCACGTTGTAGCTCACCAGCCCGTGGTTGTTGGGGTCGTCGATCTCCATTTTTTTGGCGATGCAGGGGCTGATGAAGGCGAATTTGTCGGTGATACCCAGCTTGTTGCGGGCGTAGGTGGCGGCGCACATCAGGGGGCTCTGCACGGGGAACAGCCGGGGGAGCAGCTCGGGCATGTAGCGCTCGATATACCCCACCACAGCGGGGCAGGGCTGGGAGATGCCCCCGGTGAAATCGTGCTGCTGGATATAGTTGATATACCCCCAGGTGGTGATGTCCGCGCCGAAGGAGACGCTGATCATCCGGCGGGCACCCAGGGCCTTCAGCCCGCCCAGGATCCTGGCGTAGGTGTCGGGATAGTTGGCGGGAAAGGCCGGGGCGATCAGCAGAGAGATGGGCTCGCCCTTTCGCAGGTCCTCCAGGAAGCGCTGGGTATCGTCCCGGAAGACCCGGGCGTTGTGCTCGCAGACGTCAAAGCAGGCGCCGCAGGAGACGCACAGGCTCCCGTCCACCTCGATGCGGGAAACGCCGTTCTCGTCGGGCTCGGTGGAAACACAGGCCCCGATGCAGCTGCAGGCCCGGATACATTTATTGCAGCCGATGCACTTGTCGTTGGTATAGACCAGGCCCTCTGTGATACTTCTCATGTGGTCACGCCTCCTGAGTTCTGCCCATGTGCTTTTCCCCATTACTATATCATAAATCCGGCGGTTGTAAAGGTTTTTGACGGCCAAAGACTCCCGGGAGAGCGGGGAAAAGGGCCGCGAGTCAGGGCCCGGGGAAGGGGGCGCCGCGGGGGGCGGGACCCCGGAAAAGCAGGAAACAAGCCGGAGAAATGCGTTTTTTCACGGCGGCAGGCTGGGAAAGGATTGTCAAAAACGCCAAAAGTTCGTGGCGAATCCGGGAGATTTCTGTTTTTTTACCGATTGCCAAAAATGCAGGATTCCGCTACAATAATTGCAAATCGCTTTATATCGTTACAGATATAAAGCGGCAGCTGGAGTAAGTGAATTTGGAAAGGACGCGAGAACTATGAAGAAACTGATCGCACTGCTGCTGGCCGCGCTGATGATCGTCAGCCTGGCCGCCTGCAGCAACAGCCCTGCCAGCAGCACCGGAGGGGATACCTCCTCTTCCGCCGGCGGCAGCGGCAAGTACCTGGGCGTCATGCTCAGCACCAACGTCATGTCTCTGGACACCGACCTGGCCACCGACGGCGACTCCTTCGAGGTCATCGCCGACTGTATCGACGGCCTGATGCAGATGGACGCCGACGGCGCGGCGGTGCCCGCCATCGCCGAGAGCTATGACCTCTCCGACGACGGCACCACCTACACCTTCCACCTGCGGGACGCCAAGTGGAGCAACGGTGCGGACGTTACCGCCAACGACTTCATCTTCGCCTGGCGGCGTATCTGCCAGAACGCCGGTGAGTACGCCTACATGATGGACGAGATCGCCAACATCAAGGGCGCTGCCGCCATCATCGCCGACGGGGCTGACCCCACCACCCTGGGCGTCTCCGCTCCCGACGACAAGACCCTGGTGGTGGAGCTGGAAGTGCCGGTCTCCTTCTTCCCGGGCCTGATGTACTTCCCCACCTTCTATCCCATCAATGAGGAGTTCTATAACTCTCTGGAGGACGGCACCTACGGCACCAGCCCTGATACCTTCCTCTCCAACGGCGCCTTCGTGCTGGAGGACTACACCCCCGGCACCGCCAGCCTGGCCGTGAAGAAGAGCGATTCCTACTGGGACGCCGCCAACGTGAAGCTGGCCGGCATCAACTACCAGGTGGTGGGCTCCTCCGATAACGCCCTGACCGCCTTCAAGAGCAACGCTCTGGATGTGGTCACCATCAGCGGCAACCAGGTGGCCAGCGCCCAGGATGACGCCGACCTCAGCAAGAACCTGGAGGTCACCGGCGCCGGGTACATGTGGTACCTGTCCTTCAGCCAGACCGCCAACAACGCCCAGGGCGGCAAGCTGGCCAACGCCAACCTTCGCCTGGCTATCTCCAACGCCATCGACCGGGAGAGCCTGGTGGACAACTACGTCATGGACGGCTCTCTGGCCACCTATACGGCGGTGCCTCCTCAGTTCGCCGCCAGCAGCACCACCGGCGAGGACTTCTCTGCCGACCAGGATAAGTTCAAGGATTACATCGGCTACGACGTGGCCAAGGCCCAGAGCTATCTGGAGGCTGCCAAGGCCGAGCTGGGCGTGGACAGCTTTGAGTTCACCATGATCTACGGCAACAACGAGGGCGACGAGGTCACCAAGGTGGCCCAGGCCATCAAGGACGCCGTGGAGGGCAACCTGCCCGGGGTCACCATCAACCTGCAGCCCATGACCAAGGCCGAGCGCCTGGACAAGATGCAGAACGACAACTACGACATCGCCCTGACCCGCTGGGGCCCCGACTATGCCGACCCCATGACCTACCTGGGCATGTGGATCACCAACAACTCCAACAACTACGGCTTCTGGAGCAACGCTGAGTACGACCAGATCATCGCCGACTGCACCACCGGCGCTTACATCGCCGACTATGACGCCCGCTGGGCCGCCATGTACGACGCAGAAGCCCTGGTCATGCAGGAAGCGGTCATCGCCCCCCTGTACACCAAGGCCAACGCCAACCTGATCGCCGCCGGCGTCAAGGACATCCAGTTCCATCCCGTGGGCTTGAACCGGGTGTATAAGGCGGCCACCGTCGAGTAAGCTCCCACCCATATCAACAGGCACCGGAGCGGTCTCTTTCAGGCCGCTCCGCGTTCCTATTTGTACAAAGGGGTTGCGATTTCATGGCAAAGTACATCCTCAAACGACTCGGCATGGCGCTGCTCACCTTGCTGGTGATCATCTTCGTGCTGTTCGTGCTGGTGCGCATCATGCCCGGCAACCCGTTCCCCTCGGAACGGATGAGCGCCGAGCAGATCGCCAATAAGCGGGCGGAGATGGGCCTGGACGATCCCATTCTGGTGCAGTTTGCCAACTACATGGGCAAGCTCCTCCAGGGGGACTTCGGCAAGGGCACGTCCCTCTATAACGGGGCCCCCATTAAGACGGTGCTGGGCACCTGCATCTCCAATTCCTTCCGCATCGGCGGGCTGGCCATCCTCTTCGGGACGGCTGTGGGCCTGCTGCTGGGCATCACCGCCGCCCTACACCGGGGCAAGTTCCTGGACGGCTTCTGCACCGTGTTCTCCATTATCGGCGTGTGTGTGCCCTCTTACGTGTTTTTGATCTTCCTGCAGTACTACTTCTCGTTCCGCATCCCGTTCTTCCCCTACTTCTTTGACAATTCCCGGTTCCTGTTCTCTTCCATCCTGCCGTCCTTGAGCCTGAGCCTGTTCACCATGTCCACGGTGGCCCGCTTTACCCGCAACGAGATGGTGGAGGTCATGGACAGCGACTTCGTCCGCCTGGCGGAGAGCAAGGGCATCTACGGCTCGCCTCTGGTGCGGCGGCACGTGCTGCGCAACGCCCTGATCCCCATCGTCACCGTGGTGGCGCCCCTGGTGGTGGACCTGCTCACCGGCGCCCTGGTGGTGGAGAAGATCTACGGCATCAACGGCATCGGCAAGCTGATGGTGGACGCCATCGCCGGGGAGGGCGTGGACTACAACTACGTGCTGGCCCTGGGCATCCTCTACTCGGCGCTGTACATCGGCATCATGCTGGTGGTGGATATCCTGTACGGCATTTTGGATCCGCGCATCCGCGTGGCAGCAAAGGGGGACGCCTAAATGAACAACACACAGTATGTCCCTCAGAAGGGTGATTTCGACTTCCTCCCCGACCGGGAGCTGAACGTGGACAAGAACTTCGCCTCCCAGGGCTACTGGAAGGGCGTGTTCCTCCACTTCCTGCGCAACAAGCGGGCCATGGTAGGGCTGGTCATCGTGCTGGCCATCATCATCTTCGCCATCTTTGGCCCCATGATGAATGCCTACGGCTACAAGGACATCGTCTCCGTCACCACGGAAGAGGGCAAGCAGGTGGTGGCCCGGGGCCTGTCTCCCCAGATCGGCGGCATGACCGACGGCCTCTTCGGGGACCACACCTTCCTCTTCGGCACCGACGACCTGGGCCGGGACCTGTGGACCCGGACCTGGGAGGGCGCCCGCATCTCCCTGATCATCGCCTTCGTCACCATCATCATCGACATGATCATCGGCATGAGCTACGGCCTGATCTCCGGCTTCTTCGGGGGCCTCACCGATAACATCATGCAGCGGGTGGTGGAGGTGGCCAACTCCGTGCCCCGGCTGGTGATCGTATCGGTGCTGGCCATCTTCATGCCCAAGGGCATGGGGCTGGTCATCGTGGCCCTGATGCTCACCGAGTGGATCGGCATGAGCAAGATCGCCCGGGCGGAGATGCTCAAGATCAAGGAGCAGGAGTACGTCCTGGCCAGCCGCACTTTGGGAGCGGGGAGCTTCCACATCATCTTCAAGCAGATCCTGCCCAACACTATCGGGCCCATCATCACCCAGGTGATGTTCTCCATCCCCACCGCCATCTTCACCGAGGCCTTCCTGAGCTTCGTGGGCGTGGGCATCGTGCTGCCCCAGTGCTCCATCGGCTCGCTGATCGAGGACGGCTTCAACAACATCACCATCCTGCCCTATTAGATCCTGCCGCCCATCATCGTGCTGGCGCTGCTGATGCTGGGCTTCAACTTCATCGGCGACGGCTTCCGGGAGGCTCTGGCCCCCAAGCTGGAAGACATGTAAGGGGGTGGCTGGCATGAAACAACTCAATGAGAAAGCCATCCTCCAGATCAACGACCTGGACATCTCCTTCCGCACCAACGCCGGCTCCATCCACGCCATCCGCGGGGTGAACCTGGACCTGCAGAAGGGGGAGACCGTGGCCATCGTGGGGGAGAGCGGGTCCGGCAAGTCCGTGACCATGAAGGCCGCCACCGGCCTGCTGGACAGCAACGCCACCATCAACTCCGGGGAGGTGCTCTACCGCATCTTCAACGAGAACGGGGAGACCGAGGTGGTGGACCTGCTGAAAATACCCAAAAAGCAGTTGCGCAAGACCATCAACGGCAGCCGCATCTCCATGGTCTTCCAGGACCCCATGACCAGCCTGGACCCCACCATGACCATCGGCAAGCAGATCATGGAGGGGATGCTCCTGCACAAGAAGATGACCAAGGAGGCCGCCTGGGCCCGGGCCGTGGAGCTGCTGGAGCTGGTGGGCATCACCGACGCGGAAAAGCGCATGAAGAACTACCCCCATCAGCTGTCCGGGGGTATGCGGCAGCGGGTGGTCATCGCCATTGCCCTGTCCTCCGACCCGGAGATCCTGATCTGCGACGAGCCCACCACCGCCCTGGACGTGACCATCCAGGCCCAGATCCTGGAGCTGATCAAGGATGTGCAGAAGCGGCTGGGCCTGTCCGTCATCTACATCACCCATGACCTGGGGGTGGTGGCCAAGGTGGCCGACTACGTCAACGTCATGTACGCCGGGAAGATCGTGGAGGTGGGCAACGTCAACGAGATCTTCTACGACCCCAAGCATCCCTACACCTGGGGGCTGCTCTCCGCCATGCCGGACCTGGACACCGACGACGACCGGCTCTACTCCATTCCGGGCAGCCCGCCCAACCTGCTCCACGAGCCCCAGGGGGACGCCTTCGCCCCCCGCAACGCCTTCGCCCTGAAGATCGACGAGAAGGCGGAGCCGCCCCTGTTCCAGGTGAGTGAGACCCACTTCGCGGCCACCTGGCTGCTGCACCCGGACGCCCCGAAGATCGAGATGCCCCCCGAGCTGAAAGCCCGGCTGGAGCGGGCCAGAAAGGAGGCGGAGAAGGTCCTATGAGCGAACCCCTGCTGAAAGTGGAAAACCTCAAGCAGCATTTCCCCGTCTCCCGGAGGTACACCGTCAAGGCGGTCAACGGGGTGTCCTTTGAGATCTACCCCGGGGAGACCTACGGCCTGGTGGGGGAGTCCGGCTCTGGCAAGACCACCATCGGCCGCAGCATCATCCGGCTCTATGACCCCACCGACGGCACCATCACCTTTGAGGGCAAGACCATCTCCGGCTCCCTGGACAAGGACACCCGGAGCATGCTGCGCAAGGATATGCAGATGATCTTCCAGGATCCCATGTCCAGCCTGAATCCCCGCAAAAAGGTGGGGGACATCATCGGCGAGGGGCTGGATATCCACCGCCGCTTCTCCTCCCGGGAGGAGCGCACCGAGGCCATCAGCGAGATGCTGAAAAAGGTGGGTCTCAGCCCCGCCCACGCCGAGCGCTATCCCCACCAGTTCTCCGGGGGCCAGCGGCAGCGGGTGGGCATCGCCCGGGCGCTGATCATGAACCCCAAGCTCATTATCGCCGACGAGTGCATCTCCGCCCTGGACGTGTCCATTCAGGCCCAGGTGGTGAACCTGATGAAGGATATCCAGGACGACACCAAGTGCGCCTACCTCTTCATCGCCCACGACCTGAGCATGGTCAAGTACATCTCGGACCGCATCGGGGTGCTGCACCTGGGCTACATGGTGGAGACAGGCACCACCGAGGAGATCTTCTCCAACCCCATCCACCCCTACACCAAGAGCCTGCTCTCCGCGGTGCCCCACCCCAACCCGGAGGTGGAAAAGCGCCGCCGGTCCGTCCCCTATGACCAGGCGGCCATGGGGGTGGACTACACCCAGGGCACGGAGCACCTTATCGAGGGCAGCCACACCGTGCTTGCCACCGACGAGGAGCTGCGCCGCTGGACGGGCCGATAAGAGGATCTGACAGAAACGAAGCCGACCGGCATTGCCGGTCGGCTTGCTCGTGCTCCTGGCTTTTTCTCCGAAAAGGGATTGCGGTCCCCGGGGGTTTTGCGGTATGATAGGGAAAACCAAGGAGGTATTCACCATGGCACTCATTCAGGCAAACTTCGTTTCCAAGTCCCTGTTCCGCACGGTCCCCATCCAGGTCATCCTGCCGGTGGATAAATTCAGCATGACCGGGGAGACCCGGGAGCAGAAGCCCTTCAAGACCCTGTACCTGCTCCACGGCATTCTGGGAAACTATACCGACTGGGTCAGCGGCACCCGCATCCAGCGCTGGGCGGAGGAGCGGGACCTCTGCGTGGTCATGCCCAGCGGAGACAACGCTTTCTACCTGGACAACGAGAAGAGCGGCAATCTCTACGGGCAGTTTATCGGCCAGGAGCTGGTGGAGGTCACTCGGAAGATATTCCGGCTCTCCGACAGGCGGGAGGACACCTTCATCGCCGGGCTCTCCATGGGGGGCTACGGGGCCATCCGCAACGGCCTGAAATACCACGACACCTTCGGGTATATCGCCGGGCTGTCCTCAGCCATCCACATTCTGGAGCCCGGGACCCAGCACATGAATATCGCCATGGAGGAGAGCTGCTTCGGCCCCCTGGAGGAGGCGGTCCACACGGACCGGAACCCCCGGGTGCTTATCGAGCAGCTGGCGGCCTCCGGGACGGAGAAGCCCAAGATCTATATGGCCTGCGGCACGGAGGACGGCTTGATCGACGTCAACCGGACCTACCGGGACCTGTTCCGGGAGAAGGGCTTCGACCTGACCTGGTACGAGGGCCCCGGCGGCCATGAGTGGGACTTCTGGGACCGGGAGATCAAGAAGGTGCTGGACTGGCTGCCGCTCAACGACGTCTCCCACGGGGCCACCAGCGGCAGCGTGGACGCATAACCATCTTGCAGTATCGGGGAAAAGTATTTTGTTCCGTGGGCATCCACTCACCTCCATTGCAAACTCGAAGAGAAAGCCAACCCTCCAGGGGGTTGGCTTCATCTTTTTTCTGCTCAGCCTTCCATGGCCGCCTGCACGAAGCCCCGGAAGATGGGATGGGGCCGGTCCGGGCGGGACTTGAACTCCGGGTGGAACTGCACGCCGATGTAGAAGGGGTGGTCCTGGAGTTCCACGGCCTCCACCAGAGTGCCGTCCGGGGAGAGGCCGCACAGGGTGAGGCCTGCCGCCTGCAGGGCTTCCCGGTAGTCGTTGTTGAACTCATACCGGTGGCGGTGGCGCTCGGAAATGCGGTCGGTCTCATAGCACCGGGCCATGAGGGTCTCCGGCACGATGTCGCAGGGATAGGCCCCCAGGCGCAGGGTGCCGCCCTTGTTCACGTCCTCGCTCTGGCCGGGGAGGAAGTCGATGACCTTGTGGGGGGCATCGGGGTCCAGCTCGCCGCTGGTGGCCCCGTCGATCTTCGCCACGTTCCGGGCGAACTCGATGGTGGCGATCTGCATCCCCAGGCAGATGCCGAAGTAGGGCACCCGGTGCTCCCGGGCATACTTCGCTGTCAGGATCATCCCCTCGATGCCCCGGTCCCCGAAGCCGCCGGGCACCAGGATGCCGTCCAGGCCGGCCAGAGTCTTGTCCACGTTCTCGGAGGTGATCTGCTCGGAGTCGATCCAGTCGATATTCACCTTGGCGCCCAGCTCATAGCCCGCGTGGTGCAGGGCCTCCGCCACGGAGAGGTAGGCGTCGTGGAGCTGGACGTACTTGCCCACCAGCCCGATGGTGACCTCCTGGGCCGGGTGCTTGATGCGCTCCACCAGGGCCCGCCACTCCGTGAGGTTGGGCCGGGGGGCGGTGATGCCCAGCTTGCGGCAGACCACCGCGGAGAAGTTGCTCTCCTCCAGCATGAGAGGCGCCTCGTACAGGGCGGGGAGGGTCACGTTCTCGATGACGCAGTCCGGCTCCACGTTGCAGAACATGGCGATCTTCCGGAAGATATGGGGGTCGGTGATGCGCTCGTCCGTGCGCAGCACGATGATGTCCGGCCGGATGCCCAGGCCCTGGAGCTCCTTGACGCTGTGCTGGGTGGGCTTCGATTTATGCTCGTCCGATCCGTGGAGGAAGGGCACCAAAGTCACGTGAATGAACAGGCTGTTCTGCCAGCCCACCTCCAGGCTGATCTGCCGCACTGCCTCCAAAAAGGGCTGGCTCTCAATGTCGCCGATGGTGCCGCCGATCTCGGTGATGATGATATCCGCGTCGGTGGTGTTGCCCACGCTGTAGACGAACTCCTTGATCTCGTTAGTGATGTGGGGGATGACCTGCACCGTGGAGCCCAGGTACTCTCCCCGGCGCTCCTTGTTCAGCACGTTCCAGTACACTTTGCCGGTGGTGAGATTGCTGTATTTGTTCAGGTCCTCGTCGATGAACCGCTCGTAGTGGCCCAAATCCAGGTCGGTCTCGGCGCCGTCCTCGGTGACGTACACCTCCCCGTGCTGGTAGGGGCTCATGGTCCCGGGGTCCACGTTGATGTAGGGGTCCAGCTTCTGGGCGGCAACCTTCAGCCCCCGGGCCTTCAGCAGCCGCCCCAGCGACGCTGCCGTAATGCCCTTTCCCAGCCCGGAGACCACGCCCCCGGTGACGAAAATGTACTTTTTCATGCTTGCCTCCTTAGTTTCCGCTCTCCCCGTAGTTGCTCAGCACCCGGGCGGAGGGGTCGTCCACCTGGCAGCCGGGCCAGTCCCGGTTGGGCATCCAGAAATCTGAGATCATCTCCGCCTGGCCGGGGTAGTATCGCTCGAAGATCTCCCGGTAAAGCAGGCTCTCCTTGGTGAAGGGGCGGGCGTAGTCGTAGGCGGCGCGCCGGGCCTCAAAGGCTTCGTCGGTGTAGAGAGACGCGGCGTATTCCTTGAGATCGTCTACCATGGAGTGGCCTACCGCGTCGGAAAAGGCCGCCTTCTGCCGCCAGAGAATTTCATCCGGCAACAGTTTATCACCTTCGAAGGCGTGACGCAACAGGTATTTTCCCATGTGATAGGTATTCACCTTCCGGGTGGGGTCGATGGCCATGACGTACCCCACGAAGTCCAGGTCCCCGAAGGGCACCCGGGCCTCCAGAGAGTGGACGGAGATGCATCGGTCCGCCCGGAGCACGTCGTATTGATAGAGCTCGCTGACCCGTTTCACCGCCTCCTGCTGGAAGGCCTCCGGGCTGGGGGCGAAGTCCGTATACTTGTAGCCGAAGAGCTCGTCGCTGATCTCTCCCGTCAGCAGCACCCGCACGTCGGTGGTCTCGTGGATGGCCTTGCAGCACAGGTACATGCCCATGCTGGCCCGGATGGTGGTGATGTCCCAGGTGCCCAGGGCGGCGATGACCTCCTCCAGGCTGTCCAGCACCTGCTGCCGGGTCATGAGCACCTCGTGGTGGTCGGCGCCGATGTAGGCCGCCACCTGGCGGGCGTATTTCAGGTCGATGGCGTCGGTGTCCATGCCGATGGCAAAGGTGCGGATCTTTTTCCCCAGGAGCTTGGCGGAGATCGCGCAGACCAGACTTGAGTCCAGCCCGCCGGAGAGAAGAAATCCGAGCGGCGCGTCCGCGTCCAGACGCTTCGCGATGCCCGCAATCAGTTTTTCCCGGATATTGGCACAGATGGCGTCCAAATCTCCGTCCGCCGTCTGTTTTACCGCCGTCACATTAGCATAACGGACAAACTGTCCGTCCATGTAATAGTGTCCCGGCGGGAAGGGACAGATTTTTTTCGTGAGGGAAAGGAGATTTTTCGGCTCCGAGGCAAAGACATAGGTGCCGCTCTCTGTCACTCCGTAGTAGAGCGGTCGAATCCCGAGAGGGTCTCTCGCTGCCACAAAGCACTGCTCCTTTTTATCCCAGAGAACCATCGCAAATTCCGCGTCCAGCATCCGGAACATTTCCACGCC
>ERZ842401.6276-NODE-6276-length-12736-cov-5.313146_pt1 | contig 12736 bp, 14 predicted proteins | sample MGYA00521270_ERZ842401 | MGnify/ENA primary metagenome ERZ842401 (study PRJEB31892, sample SAMEA3878208) | bioreactor metagenome | biome: Moose rumen | place: Sweden | collected 2011-10 | study: EMG produced TPA metagenomics assembly of the PRJEB12797 data set... | reverse complement strand
GGAAATCATATAGAAACTCCGCTCGCTTCCTGTACTCGTCATAATCGGCAGCATCCACCCTGACGATGGCGTGAAGCGACTTGCCGCCGGAATGCACCAGCACTGCGATGGGAAGCTCCAGCTTCCGAAACAGCACGTCCTGCTCCGCAATAGGCAGCGTGTCCGACTCCACCAGCGCATAGGTAAAGCGCGTCACATTCTCATTCTTTACGCCCTGCCCATCCAGGGGATTGAAACGGATCCACGCCCCGACATTCGGTTTCCAGTCCCCTATGGTCGCGCCAAGGTCATCGGGATATTTGTCAAGGGATTTGATAAGCTCCCCTGCAGTCTTATAGAACACGCCCTTTGAGGGAACCCATCTGCCCTCCTTGTCCTGCCATACATCTCCGGTCACAAAGCCCACCACTTCGTCAGGTGCAAAGAGTGTCTCCAGATATGTCTTAAAATCTTTTACCGGATTCCACGCTTCTGCCGGTGTAAAGCCGGTGAAGCTGTCTCCGTCAAACTCAATGGAATCATCCCAGCCAAGTGCGCAGCCCTCATCCATGAAAGGCTTCCATCCCCTGTCCTTTGCCATCTGAACGATGGTCCCGGCCTTTACGGGCTTGCCGCTGCCGTTGAATGATGCCCACTTCTTCTCGCATTCACCCGTATGATAGCGATTGTCATTTCGAGACCAGTCATCCCATACAGAACAGGGATAACCTTCTTCCTTTAATGCCATGCCGACTGTTATCCAGTCAGCACGGCTGAGTTCAGATACAGGGAGTGCCTTCAGCGCAGATAATATATTGCTATCCATTTACGCCTCCTTCCCGAAGCCGCCATGCAACTGTGCATAAAGCCTGCATGCCGCCCTGATCTCGTCCATGCTTGTCTTGGAGCTCGACTTGTAAAACGGGCAGTCCCTGCCTCCGAAATCATTGTCACTTAAGCAGACGCACCTGCCGTCCTTATGTGCGAAACAGTCCTTATGCGTATTACATGAGGGGAATGCTTTCCCGCCTCTTTTCTTTACTGTCTTCTTATCCATAGCCAAGTCCTCCGTTATGGTGTGTACAAGGCAGGCTGCATCCCATACGGAACCTGCCAGTGGTTGTTTGCAAGTATCGAAATCATACGGTTGGCATCGTCAAAGAGCCATGTGCCGACCTTCCTGAAACCATATCGTTCAAGACATCTGATCTGCTTTGGCGTCGCAAGCCCTTCCTGTTGCCGCCTCTTCAGCCTGTCTATAAGAAGCGACGCCATCCCGCAATTCGGTACGCTCTCCGGGAATATCCCCCTGCGTTCCAAAAACTGCAGCTGCTTTTCCGATGGCGGAGCCTCTTCCCAGACGAATGTCGGAACATAATTGGTCAGATCCTCCGCTGCTATGGAAAGCGCATACTGGAGCGGATCCACTAATTTTCGTTTCCTTAACCTCATGGCTTCAAGCTCCCTTGCAAGAGCCGCCTCCCGTTCTGCCAGCACGTCCTTTTCTGCCTGTTCCTCGGCCTCGATGATGTCTACCTCGCCGTCATTTTCACGGATCTGCTTATCGATCATCTCCGCTATCTTTGCGTCCTTTGATATGAGAGCGGACGGTCTGCAAAGGTCATGGCGTTCCGTGAGCCACAGGAAATCAAGGAGCAGTAGATCGGATTTTCCGGGATATAACCTTGTACCCCTCCCGACCATCTGCTGGTATAATCCACGCACCTTTGTCGGTCTGAGTACCACGATGCAGTCAACGCTCGGGCAGTCCCAGCCCTCGGTAAGGAGCATGGAATTACAGAGGATGTCATACCTCCCGTTCTCAAAGTCATCGAGTATCTGCGCCCGGTCATCACTGTTGCCGTTGACCTCCGCCGCCTTAAGTCCCCTGCGCTTTAACATGGCGCAGAACTTCTGGCTGGTGGCGATGAGAGGCAGAAATACGACTGTATGCTTTCCCTTGCAGTATTTGACCATCTCGTCGGCAATCTGCTCCAGGTAAGGCTCCAACGCGCAGCCGATATCTCCTGCGCTGTAGTCGCCGTTTGACACCTTCACGCTCCCGATATCAAGCTCCAACGGTATCATCTGCGCCCGGATCGGCACCAGATATCCGTCCTTGATCGCCTGTGCCATAGGATACTCATACGCCATTGAGTCAAAGTATTCGCCCAGGTTCTTTTTATCACCTCTGTCCGGTGTCGCCGTCACCCCCAGCACCTTCGCTTCCGGAAAATGCATGAGCACCCTCTGGTAAGAGTCCGACATCGCATGGTGCGCCTCGTCCACAATGATGGTCTTGAAATAATCATGCGGAAACTTCGAAAGACGCTTTGGCTGCGCCATCGACTGCACCGATCCCACCGTCACGGGGATAAAGCTGCCAAGGCTTGAGCTTTCCGCCTTTTCCAGCACCGTATCAAGTCCCGTCAGTTCCTTCAGCTTGTCTGATGCCTGTGTCAGTAATTCTTCCCTGTGGGCAAGCTGCAATACCCTCTCGCCCTTTTCCACCTGGTCTTTCGTTATTTCAGAGAACTCGACTGTCTTTCCGGTGCCGGTGGCCTGGTTGAGAAGCGTCCGAAGACGCCCCTCAGCCCATTCCCGGTGCACCGCCGTAACAGCCTCCCTCTGGTACGGTCTCAGCTTCATCCTGCACCTCCCTTAGTCAAACGGCAGCTCGTCAGCCGCACCCTCCGGGATCTGCATGAAGCCGTCCTTGTCTACGCCCTCCGCTTTCGGCATCTGGCTCTCGTCATAGTCAAGATACTTCGACACCTTGTTGTTCTCGCGCTCCTCACCGGTGCGCTTGTCGGTATACTTATTGACATAGATATGAGCCCTGCCCCTTGCGCCAATGACTGCATTCCAGTTCATTGTGACCCGCTCGCCTTTCCTCTTCTGCCCGATGGCACGGAAAAACTGCGAGAGCTTCCATTCCATGCGCTTATGGAGGATCAGATCGTCAAACACGGTTGTCGTACCCTGGCCGGAATCGATCTTTAAAGTAAGCGTGGCCTTGTTGCAGGCGCACATTTTTTCGCTTCCCGGAAAGCTCCCACGCTCGAAGCCCGTGACCTCAAATGCGTAGTCGCCTTCAGGGAGGACGGGAAATTCGGAGCCATCATTCTCCAGGACGCCGTCCCAATCCAATACCTGATTCTCGTCTCCCATGATTTTTACCTCCTTGGGATATGCTTAGGCTATACAGCCTGTTTTACTGTTACAGTTCTAAAGGCCGCAGGGTTTTACGGAATCTAAAGGGTGACACCTGTAAATTTGAAAAATAGTTCCTGCGGCCTTTTCAGCGGAGCAAAAGCCCGTTTACTTCTTACCTTTTCAGGCTCTTCTGTATCTCCTCCACGTCGCGGATGATCCGGTCAAGGCTCCTGTTCATGGCGTCGAAAGTCTCCTGGCGCTTCTGTTTTTCCTTCTTTCTCGCGTCATGGATCTCCGAAATGATATAAACCGCCAACACTCCGATCCCAATCATTCCTGCAGAGCATAAAAATGTAATGATCGCTGTTTCCATCACACGCCCGCTCCTTTCCTGTTCGCCTCAACAATGGGCAGTATCTGATTCCAGTACTTAATGACCCAGTTCGTGATGAACCTACCATCATATTCGGAAACCGGTGTATCAGCGGGATACTTGTCCTTGTCCGAGACCACCTTCCTAAGCTCCGCCTCGGTCACGCCCGATCCATCCATAAGCTCCCTAAGTTTCTCCAACGGGGAAATCTCCTGTTGCACCGGTGCAACACCGCCGAAAAGATGAGCGATATGCTTAAAATCAAACTCCATCTCATCCGGCAGACCGTGCCTGTTCTTCGCATCCCAGGATGCAGTATGCGAAGCATACATAACCCTCCTGGTTCCGCCCGTGCCCTTATGGTGCTTATTCTCCGTAGACACGACATAGGTCTTGAAATTTGCAAAGAGCTGGATGTCGCACCACTCACGGACGAGCGGTGACACGTTCTTTGACATCTTCAGTTCGTAGCGGTCAAAGCTTCCTGCCTCATCCGGAAGCTCGAACTTCTTGATCTGTGCGTGTGCGCATACCACCACATTCACCCCTGCGGTGATCACCTTGTCCAGCTCGTGCAGGAGGTTCTCGAACTCCTCCCGAAGATACACATAGCCCTTACCGTAGCCGAAACTTTCCAGCCCGTCGGTCTTATACTTGCGGCAGATGTACTTCACACATAACGCCTCTGCCCAGTCCCCGGTATCTACGATGAGTGTCCTACAGACACCCGGATCAGCCGCCACAGCCCGTACCAGCTGTAACAGTTCTTCCCATGTCTCCGGTTTCTGCGTCCTCTTTACATCCATAGAGTCCGTTCCATTTTCAAGGTCGATGAACAGCGGATCAGGAAACTGTGCAGCAAAGGTGCTCTTCCCTACGCCCTCGACCCCATCCACCACGACACGCAGTGGACGCTTTACCTTGCCCTGTGATATGTTCAGCATTGCTCTGTACCTCCTTTACTTAAGCGAGCAGTTGTTCTTGATAACCAACTTTACGCCGGGTATCTTTGCATCGTTTTTAACCAGCTTCTTGACCTCGTCCTTAATGACTTCCGGCGGCTTTATGCGGACACAGTCGTTATGACCATTGTCATGCAGCCATGCACACGCCTTGGCAGCATCGATGACCTCAAGGCTGTCGGACTTCCGATAAGAAACTGTGGCAAATCCCAGATCCTTCTTCTCACCGCCGCACTCACGGTCTAAGATGGAAATGATTTTCTCTTCCTTTCGCTCCAAAGCCTTGCGCCTCTTGGAGAGCCTGTCCTCCTCCGCTTTCAGTGCCGCCGCATCGGATCTGATGTTGAGAGCGACCATAGCGATGTATTCGAGGATCCGGTCTCTCTCCATTTCCAGCGCATCCAGTTCCTCAAGCACCGCCTCCGTGTTCTCGCCGATCTCTCCGGTCTCAAGATCGAAGTCCAGCCTGTCGAGCGCAGACTGTATGGCGGCATTTACCTCGTATAACTTCATATGTTCCTCCCTTCTGCTGCGGCATGTACGCCGTCAGGCTTGACCTCGTGGATCTCGACCGACTCGACGCTCTGTCCGGGAGACAGTAAATACACTGTCGTGAAATCCCCGAACAGGAAACGGAGGAGCCTTCTGGGGAGCCTTTTGTCGGCTCCCTCCAGAACCCTCTTTTTAGCTTCTGTTTCGTCGGTCACGTTGATCTTTACTCTGTGTTTCAATCCCATTTCCGATTCCTCCTTTCATGGGTGCTGTTTGCCTTTACACTTCTAAAGGCCGCACCCGGGAGCAGAATCTAAAGGCCACGGAAATGTTTTCTCAATTCCTCATTTTCTTTGAGCTTGCTCTTGATATTCGTCACGATCTGACCCACGCGCTGCTCAGAAATATCCAGTTTCCTGCTGGCATACACATTTGTCTTTCCCCTTCGGAAAACGATCTCATAAACCTCCTGCTCCCTCTTGGTAAAGCCCCGCACAAGCCTCCTCATGCATTCTGTGGCGGTCTCGGGCTCATCCTCGAAGGGATTGACGGAAAGCTCCAGTTCTATCTTGGAAGAATCCCCGATCTCGTTCTCTCCCTCGTCCTCGTTCTCCGTGGTCGCCTGGTAATAGATATAGGTACGGTGGCGGCTTGGCAGGTCGGCAGGATGCGGATCACATCCATACTCCTCCCTGTATTTCCTTATGAAATCCTCTCGCTCCTTTTCCCGGAGCGCCTTGTCGAAATCGTCAAGCTGGATGTCCTTGCAGTTTTGTCTCGCCTCAGCGTCATCTATTCTGTGCATAGCGTCCGTGAGCGCCTCCTTTTCCACGAGCGTGATATTCAATGTGGTATCCTTCAACGGATCGAACGTGGCTATAACATGACCATCCTCGTCAATCTGCTTGTACACAGCCCTTGGATCTTGAAGCCGCAGCTCTTCCCGCTTTTTGGGATCCTTTTCCTGCCTCATCTTCTCCTGAAGCTCTGCCTTCTTTGCCTTACTGATGCTTGGTGTTTTGTGGAATCGCATTTTCGCGTCCTCCTTTCTGCTTTTCCAGCAGAGCGGTGGACACGAAAAAGGCCGGTGTTTCCGAAGATTCACCGACCGGCTGCTTTGGAGATATACCCAAGCACGACAAGTAAACGGTGGACTTCGGAATATTGAAAAAGGGTATAGGTATCCCTTGTTTCTTTTTTCCTTTTAATGTCCACCGCCCTGCGTAAACTCGAGTACTTCCGCAAAGCGGGAAATTTATTGCTTATTTATGTTGTTGAAAATCGCCTATCATGATATAATGGTTTATATGTGTTTATATGGTTTTTTACTTGAATACTGACAAGCGGTCTGGGTTCCTCCTTTCACTTAGAATTCTGGAGTAGCGCACTGATACGGTCAATTTCCGCAAGCGACGGATTAGGAGTTGATTTCAGTCGCTCAGAGAAAAATAGGGGTCGCTCAGTCTGCCGGTATTTAAAATAAATCTGGAGGGGTATCTTATGGCTGCTCAGACCGTACCTTATCTTTGTGGAGGTGTATTCTTTACACTACTTGTAGAAGCGAGCCGTGAACGCGTTTCCCCTACGAAGGGATATAAGGGCATCAAGGGCGATGTCCGCGACGAGTACATCATGAAAAATCTGGTGGAGCTACCCGGAAAAGGATTGGCGAATTTCGATAAACAGAGCGATTTTGGCGACAGCGTATCAAAATACAAGAATTGCAGGAGCGACTACGGCATGTCCATGCCATTTCGCAAGTATGAATACAAGGAGAGCCTTCGTGAAAAGATCACCCAGGACACAGACCGCGCCCTCTACCTGATGTCAATAATCCTTAGGAAATACTTTGCAATGAAAAAAAGGGATGACGGGATATACCCGCTTGACCTCGCCGTCAGAAAAATCCTGTATGTGATAAAGAAGGATGATGACATAGGGTGGGATGATACGCTGCTATGCGGCAAAAACTGTACCCCTATTAAAAAGAAAGACCTCGTACAGGCAAAAGCCATAGATATACAGCCTTTCCTTCTGGGTGTGTGGAACTATATCCTGCAGAACAGACCGGATAATAAGCACGGGCAGGATACACTTAAGCTGATCTATCTCGATAAGGAAAACCCAAACGACACAGGTGATTACGATCCATCCTTTGCAAAGGTCTTCCGTACCGACCTTATCGTAAACCGCCCATCCTTTCCAGAAGTCGAGGCAAAGCTCCCGGAAGAATACGGGGATGATACACCTGACTCTGCAGCATATGATATCCCTGTCGTGGAAGGCGATGTGATCGAACCGAATAGTGAATCAGGCAGGGACAGTTTCCAAGAGGATGGCGATTGCACAAAGAGCGGATCAACCATCAACTATATCAACAACGGTGTCATTGTCGGATCAGTTCTTGGCGACCTGCATCTGTAAGGAGAAGTGAACATATGAATGATTTGTTACCACAACCAAATACCCCACCCTCCTTGCATCGTGCAAACATGGAAACGGAAAATCTCCAAAATGAGCTGTCACCGGCGGCCTATACTGAACTTATGAACATGGTAACCAAATGCAAGCCGGAGCATGTTTCCATCGGCAAGGTGGAAGGAAATGTGATTGTCGATGAGGAATCAAATGTCCCCTTCCCCATCGATATCAGCCATGATTATTTCAACCTTTTCGTCATTGAGGGCGAAAAACTGCGGTCACGCCATTTTCAGATGATTCCTGAATGTTGCCTATGCGAAGAATATGCCACGGAGAGGCCGATAGCCAAGTGGCTTAAACCACTCACGAAAAGGGAAATAGCCGAGATCATGAAGTTCCCTACCATTGTAGCGAACAAAACACGCAGATATAATGGTGAGGTCGACCCAACACAGAAATTTCATTATGGGCATTTAACTGATATCGATGTACAGCATGGAATCATTTATTTCGGGTTTAAGATGTCTGATTCCATAGACCAGTCGCTGATCGAATCGCTTGTGAAAGACCTCCATATCGTTACCAAGCCACGCACCAGCGAACTTACCGAGATACACTGGTCCGTAAAGAATGCCGACCTGATTACCACGCTAAGCCGTCATGTGAAGCTTTCAAACCCCAAAAACTGAAGGAGAAGGAATACTATGGGCAAGGAACAAGAACTTGATAACGAAAAATGGGTGAATATCGAAGATGTGGCAGAGCATTTAAGTGTCACGCCGGACACCGTCCGTACCTGGGTGCGCTCGGGGAAGCTCCCCGCAAACAAGGTGGGGAAGAGATACAAATTCAGGCTTTCTGAAATCGATAAGCTGGTACTCGAAGGAAAACTCTGATAAGCCTGGACACTGGAAAGGAGCTATTATGCAAGATGATGAAATTTTAGGCAAAAAGACCGCCGCCATCAAAACAATAATGCCCACAAAGAAATCCTTCGAGGGTAATACAAAACCTATTACCCCCACTCTCGTCAACTATTTCTTTGGCAGGAATGGTGCAGGAAAATCCACGATAGCAAAAGCCATCGAGGCGGATGACGGCGTTATTTGGGAATATCTTAAAACACAGGATTCTTTCGATGTAAAGGTTTACGATCAGGATTACATCGATGAAAATTTCACTGATTATACAGGGCTGACCGGACGCCTGATATTCCATAAGGCCAATGACCAGGCGATCAAAAAACAGGACGCCATCAAGGGCAAAATAGCAGATAATAGAAAAGAAATAACGGATTCACAGGAAGCCATTGGCAAGCTGTTATCAGATGATGATATTGCAAAGAAATACGTGGATCCCTTTTGGAAGCTGACCGACTACTGCAGAAAGACCTTCAAGAGATCAATGGCCGGATGCCTGAACGGAAAGGAACCCTTCTTTCGTGAGGCCAGCGCAAAGTGTGCAAGCACCACTCCCGTTGAGCATGATCCCAAGGCTCTAACCGAGGAATATAATGCCCTCTTCGCATCAGACCTCCAGAAATATCCCACGCTGTCTTTTCCTTCAAATGCATACGCATTTGAAAACCTGCCCGGAGCGAAGCTAATGGGCACAGAGATCACCAGCAGCAGTGACAGGCCATATGCCCTGTTTATCAAGAAGCTGGATGCCATGACCTGGGTGCAGACAGGTGTTGAACATTATGCATATCACGAAGAAAACAAGGACGGATTATGCCCTTTTTGTAGGCAGGGACTCCCAAAAGATTTCAAGCAGGATATTGCAGACCTCTTTAACGAAGACTACGCCAGGAATATGACAAGTCTGAATGCATACCTGAATTCCTTCAAGCAGACTCTGTCCTCGCTCTATCTTTCTCTCCGGGAACTGGCAAAGAATCCATTCCCTGCTGTTTCCACATCTGCTCTTAATGCGCAGATTGAAACCCTCGGCACCATAACGCAGGAATGCCTGAATACCATCCGTGAGAAAATTGCTAATCCCTCCGGCAAGTATACGCTTCCGGACATCCGCTCTGCAATTGAATCGATAGAACGGACTGTGAAGGATCTGAATACAAAGATTGAAGATAATAACAAACTCTTCAAAGAACGCGGCGACAAAGAAGAAGAACTGAAAAAGAAAGTATGGGAGTATGTGGCATTCTTGCTTGAGGATGATAACAAGAAATACCGCAAAGAACTGAAGGACACGGAGACACAGCGAACGGTTCTCTCCGCTCAGCTTAAAGTTCAAAAAGAAGAACTGGTCAAACTCCAGAAGGAACTTGAGGAAGCCTACTCGGAAGGTGTCCCCACTGAGGAGGCAATGTCCAAGATCAATGACCTCTTGCGGCACTCTAATTTCCAGGGCTTCGAGCTCCGTCCGGAGGATGGAAAGGAAAATGTATACGCCGTTATGCGGATGAAGGACGGTAAGCCTTATGAAGTTGCCGACAAGCTGAGCGAAGGCGAGCGCAGCTTTATCGCCTTCCTGTATTTCTACTATGATGTTCTTGGTTTCAAAGACGATGATGACAACAAAAAGAAAAAGCCCAAGGTCGTCGTGATCGATGACCCTGTCTCCAGCATGGATGACAGTGCCCTATTCATCATAGGCTCCCTTGTGAAGCAGCTTGCCGAGCGTTGCAGGATGCGTGGCACCCTTGTGGACGACAAGTATGGGGATGCTCAGATCGACCAGATTTTTATACTTACACATAATGTACACTTTCATAGAGACATCACCGCAGGTCGCTCCGTAGCTGATTATTATGACACTACCTCATTTTTCCTTGTTCGGAAGGAAAATAGCCGTTCAGAATGTAAGCGCTGTGTCAGACCATGCAGTGCCGGTCAGCATGAAAACTATAACCCGGTTAAGAACAGTTATTTCACCCTTTGGAGCGAATACAGGGAACTTAGAAGCCCCTCCGCGCTTATCAACGTCATGCATCAGATACTGGAGTATTACTTTGTGCAGCTCTGTGGCTATGATGGCGAAAAGCTCATAAATACCATTTTGAAAGAGCGGGAGGACAAGTTCTTCAACCGCCTTTCCGATGGGACGCTTGACACATCAGAATATAACCTTGCCGAAGCATTTATCTCCAAAATAACAACACCTCCATCCGTCATTGCCGAGGAGCACTTCATTGAGGACGAGAGCGATCTGGAACGCTACCGTGATATTTTTGAGCGTATCTTCCGGGCAATGGATCAACAACAGCATTTTGATATGATGATGGAAAGCGTTAACTGGAATAAATCATGATATGTATATTCCACGGCTTACTGCCGATACTACATAATGAAAGAAAGCAGGTGACAGTCCATGTACATCATACAGGAAGATGAAATAAAGAATCTCATCGGTGAGGCCACCGAATATGATAAAAAAGAAATGTTGGAAGAAAAAGATCCGCGAAGCTGGTGCAAGAGCATCAGTGCCTTTGCAAACGGCATTGGCGGCTCGCTTATCTTCGGTATCGTCGATAAGACCAATGAGGTGGTAGGACTTGACGATGCTGAGGGCGATTCTGAAAAGATCAGCCGTGTGCTACGAGACAAGATGGATCCCATCCCGCCGTTTAATCTCCGTTTTGCTACCGTTGACGGAAAGAAACTGATTATCGTTGAGGTTTATCCCGGCTCAGAAACGCCGTATTTCTATGCAGGAAAGAGTGAGAGAACTGCCTATCATCGCGTTGGAAACGAAAGCGTCATTTGTAATTCAGCCAAGCTAAGAGAACTCACCCTTAAAGGCTCCGGGCGCAGTTTTGACAGCCTTCCATCAGGATACGAATTCTCCAAGATGGCTTTTACCAAGCTCATCTCCACCTATTACCAGAGGGCGCATAAGGATTTTCAGGACACTGATTATGAGTCGTTCGGCATCCGGGATGCCAATGGTAACCTCACAAATGCCGGTGCGCTGCTTGCGGACAACTGCCCTATTTACCAGTCCCGTCTCTTCTGCACAAGATGGAATGGACTGACAAAGGCATCCGGGCTTCAGGATGCCCTCGATGATGCGGAATACACAGGAAGCCTGATCACACTCCTTCAGGAAGGAGAAGCATTTGTGAAGCGTAATTCCCATAAAGGCTGGTTCAAGGAACCGGATCGGCGTGTCGAGCTTCCCGACTACCCAGAGCGTTCTGTGACCGAAGGTATCGTAAACGCCCTAATACATCGGGATTACCTCGTTTTCGGCAGTGAAGTTCACATCGATATTTTTGATGATCGACTCGAAATCTACTCTCCCGGCGGGATGTTTGACGGGATAAATATACAGGACCGGGATATCATGACCGTTCCCTCGCAGCGCCGGAATCCCATCATCGCCGATGTGTTCACACGCCTGATCTATATGGAGAGGCGCGGCAGCGGCTTCAAGAAGATCATCGAAGACTACCAATTCCAGCATAACTATACAGAGGAACTTGCTCCTGCTTTTCGGTCGGAACATGGTTCGTTTTTCCTGACGCTGAAGAACCTAAATTATTACCAAGGTAATAAAGAAGGTAACAATCATGGTAATGATCCGGGTAACAATCAAACCGGAGTGGACTGGACAGAACGCAAAGAGCTGGTATTTGCCCTCATACAAAATAATCCCAGCATCAAGCTCGATGAAATCCAAGATCAGCTTAATCTGACCAGACGGCAGCTTACCCGAACTATTGATATGCTAAAAGATGAAAAAAGGTTGGAAAGAGAAGGTTCCCCAAGATCCGGAAGATGGATCACTCACCCGAATTGATACCCAAGGTAATGATAGGGGACTAATCCAGCTATTGAACCAATGGAAACCTTACATCAACCTTCCGAATTACTGTGCAACCCACGGAAACCAGCACAGAAATTAATGAGTTATGGATACTGTCCCTCACAATGTCCCTCACGGAGTCTCTCACGATGTCCCTCACGAGGATCTCACTGAAAAAATCTATGCAACGCAATTATCCACCAGACTCATCAGCTTGGTGGATTTTTGCTACCTGAGTAGTTATCTTGGTAGGAATTAGGTATTAATACCCTACCCAAGGAAAGAAAGCAAAAAAATAAGACCGATTTCGGTCTCTCCATCAAAAATCCATGTGATTTTGCCCCTTAGCACGATTTCTTAGTTGTAACCAATGTTTCAACTCTGCTCGTTGCAAACACCTCTACATTATTTACCCCTTTTTCCCCGTTTTCTTGATTTATTAGTACCTTTTTTGAAAAAATGAAAACGGAAAAATCATCTTTGCGCCGTAGCGTGTTGTGATTTAGATTCCAGCGTCGGTGGCTGTGAGGATGGATGTGGTATAAGGTTGTGTGGCTTCGGTTGCGGTGCCGAGGGCGTACTG
>ERZ842401.6275-NODE-6275-length-12737-cov-3.505835_pt1 | contig 12737 bp, 10 predicted proteins | sample MGYA00521270_ERZ842401 | MGnify/ENA primary metagenome ERZ842401 (study PRJEB31892, sample SAMEA3878208) | bioreactor metagenome | biome: Moose rumen | place: Sweden | collected 2011-10 | study: EMG produced TPA metagenomics assembly of the PRJEB12797 data set... | reverse complement strand
GCTTGAGAGCGTAACAACTGGCTCTCATTGTCTATATGAAAAACTAAGATTTACAACATATTAAATCATTTTTTATCCTATGTGTGATTTTGTTTTATAGTAATGATAACTTTATTGCAATAGAATGCACCGTTATGGTAGGATTTTCCTAAATTAATAAATACACAAGGAGGGAAGTAATTTATGAAAAAATTACTCAAGCGCATCGGGGCATTATTCGCATGCGCAACTTTTCTGGTATGTTGCTTCTATGTAGCACCGAGCATAACTGCGCAAGCCGAAGCGACAACACCAGAATCAGGAAACATTTACTACATTAAGAATAAAAACAGCGGACTTTATCTTACTGTAGAAAATGACTCTGCATCAGATGGTGCGAATGTGGTTCAAGCTACTGGAACGGGGTCGCTAGGGCAACGTTGGATACTAGAAAAAAATAGTTCCACAGGATACTATCGCTTACATCCAGCAACTGATATGACAGGTGGTATTTCTCTAGATGTAGCAAATGGTTCAGCTGATAATGGAACCAACATTCAAATCTATTCAAACAATGGTTGTAATGCTCAAAACTTTAACATCACCGCAGCTGATGCTAATAATGGTTACTATATTTCCACTCAGGCATCTAACTTTGAGTCATGCCTAGATGTGTACGGAGCTAGAACCACTACTGGTGCCAATATACAACAATATACTTACAAAGGAACTGATAATCAGATTTGGTATTTTGAGCAAGCGCCATGGCCTAGTTCATCTAGTTCTTCGAGCTCTTCATCAAGTTCTAGTTCTTCATCAAACAACTATTTAACAGATGGTTGGTACTATCTAAAAAATGTTAACAGCCAGCTATATATGGAAGTTACCAATGACAACGATGTGGATTTTGCGAATGTAGCTCAAGGGTCTGGCACTGGAGATCTTCGTCAAAGATGGTATCTTACAAATGTCGGAAACAATTATATAACCTTAAAAAATGGTATGTCTGGTGGACGTATGCTGGATGTCTATTATGGTGGAACAGCCGATGGAACAAACATAGACATTTGTTCAGCGAATAATTCTAATGCCCAGATATTTAAGCTAGTATCGACAGGCACTAGCCAAGTGTATTGTCTAACGACAAAGTGTAGTGGTGATACCCAGGCTGTGGATGTATATAATTGGTCAAAGTCTAGTGGCGGAAATATTAGCACATGGACCTACAATGGTTTGGCTTGTCAGCAATTTGTGTTTGAACCTATTTCTACCAGTTCAAGTTCATCAACTAGTTCGTCAACAAGCTCTAGCTCATCAGAAACTTCAAATGCTGTGGACTCAACATATCCACAACAACAGCTTCAGTTTGTTAATTGTTATGATGGTAAATATGTAACTGGAAGTTCTTCAAATGGAGGTACCGTTACAACAAATTCAACATCAAGCACTCAAAATCGCTGGGTTTTAACTTATGTTGCCTCAGGTGTATATAGAATTGTTGATGTTGCTTCCGGCTATTGTCTGACACCTTCAGGCAGCAGTGTTACAAGCGGTACTGCCGTAACAACGAAATCTATAACATCTGGTGACAAATCACAATATTGGAAAATAGTATCTGTGAAAACCGATGCAAATGGGTCAGCCTTGAACTATAAAATAGTAAGTTATTCAAACTCTTCACTTTCACTTACCCTTTCAGGTTCTAGCTATAAGCTTAGTACATATTCAGGTTCAAGTGATCAATGTTTCAGAGTAAATTCCTATGGCGCAGAAGGATTTGCTGGATACAGTAAAACAATGAACGGTAGTGAAAAAGCCTCAGTTACAGGTGGTGTCATGGGGCAGGTTGTAACGGTTTCATCTTTATCTGATTTACAAAAATATGCAGCTGGTTCAACACCATATACTATCGTAATTGGAAATAATATAAGTGCAAGCTCACTTACCAAAGTATCAGTTGGTTCTAACAAAACATTTATTGGTTCCTACTCAGCGCACACTTTATATAATATTCATTTCAGAAATATATCATCTTCTGGAAACAATATTTATAAAAACATTACATTTTCTCACGCTGTAGATATTAATGAGAATGATGATATTCAAATGTATATTTCTGATGGCAATAATTTTTGGCTGGATCATTGTTCATGGACTGGACATGACATGACTACAGACACTTCTATTCATGCAAATGATACTGACAAGTTTTTGTATGTTGGTCTTAAAGCTAATTACGTATCTGTTACAGGCTGCTACTTTGGTGGACACAAATATGGATTAATCCTAGGTTATCCATCAGAAGATGGGGCAGCCACATATGATGGCTATCCTTGTATGACTATCTGTAATTGTTACTTCAAAAACACACTTACAAGAGCGCCTGGACTTATGCGTTATGGTTATTTCCATTGTTATAATAACTATGTATATAACTTTAATTTAGGATATACACCTTACACTGATTGCAATATTTATTCCGAAAATAATTATTTTGATGCAGGAGATTATAAAGGAGCAGTAGTAAACGATATGGGTGTAGGGAACTTCACAGATAGCGGTTCTGTTGTCTCTTCTAGTATATCTAACCTTAGTCTTGGAGCTTGCACATGGAGACCTTCATCTAACTACAGCTATGCGACACGTAATGCTACATCAGCTAAAGCTTGGGCTGCAACCTATGCTGGCTCTCAAAGCTCATCAATTACATATGCAATAGACTAATTCTTTATTTGGTTTTCAACACACTCAGGTCTCCCTAGAATATTTGCTGGGGAGGCCTTTTATATTGTAGCGTGGTGTGGGCTAGGAAATTGTGGCTCTCTATACTAGCCTCACAGTTTTGTGAAGATTGTAGATTTACTTAGCGTTCCAAGGGAGCATAATCACGTGTACTTTCGTAGCTTTTACAAGGATGACGGAAATGTATGTGCCTCGCTGACACTTATAGGTTATATAAAATCAAGCTCTGGCTCTTGGGGTATATTTGTACTCAGACTCCGCTTGCTAAGTGAAATTAAAAAAGTGGATTTTGTGTATATATGCACCGCCCTCCACGGAAGTCCGTTTCCTTTTCGGGCTCTCGGTGCCGTCCGTGGCACCTCGTGCATATATACATCAAAATCCACTTTTTATTTCACTAAGCTCGCTCCAATTCGCACAAATATACCCCAAGAGCCAGAGCTTGGTTTTCTCTCAACTTAGTGTGTGTCAGCGAGGCACATACATTTCCTAAGAGTTGTAAAACATCGAAAGAACACGTGTAATAAATATGCGCACTGGAACGCTTAGTAAATCTAAATCTGAAACAAAGTGAGGCTAGTATAGAGAGCCACAATTCCCTAGTCCACACCTAAATAAACTAAAAAGGCCTCCCCCTTGTTTATATGGGGAGACCTGAGTGTTTTTAAAAACTAGAAGTTGACGGGGCGTGATATAAATGCTATATTAACTAATGTTTTTAGAAATTTATAAACTGGTTCGAGAACCTCCCAGTATAAAAAACTAGGCAAAATACATATACAAGCAATGTAGCATTTTATAGTGCTACTTACATTTGATTGTACTATATGACTTTCAATGGGTGGACGGGAATTGCCTTTGAAAGAGTTATGCCTTTGTCTGAGTTTGGTTCTCAGATGAAGGCTTTTTTCTTTGTAGGAATTTTAGGAAATAATAATGAGTAAACGAAAAATAATAATTGATTGTGACCCTGGTATAGACGATAGCCTTGCAATCATGCTGGCAATTAAATCAGAAGAAGTGGAAGTGGTGGGCATTACAATTGTGTGCGGAAATTCACCAGTTGAAATGGGCTTCGCCAATGCTAAGAAAATTCTTAAATTCATGAATCGATTAGACATACCAGTTTTTTGTGGTCAGGCAGCTCCTTTGAAAAGGGATTATGTAAATGCATTAGATACACATGGAAGTGATGGCTTGGGTGAAAGCTTTTTGCCAGATGTTGAAGGATTCGATCAGCCCATTGATGCCGTTACATTTTTAGAAAACACTCTAAAAAAGGAGCCATGTTCTGTTATTGCTCTTGGCCCAATGATTAATCTTGCAAGACTTATTGAGCGAGACATGCAGGCATTTCTTTCAATCGAACAGCTTGTGAGTATGGGCGGAACATTTAAGAGCCATGGCAATTGCTCGCCGGTTGCGGAATATAACTATTGGTGTGATCCTGATGCAGCTAGGTTAGTGTACCAAACAGCATTTGAAAACCAAAAGCTTATACATATGGTAGGCCTGGATGTCACCAGGAAGATTGTCCTAACGCCCACTATTCTTGAATACATGTGTCGTCTTAACAAAGATATGGGAGATTTTGTAAAAAAGATTACAAAATTCTATTTTGATTTCCACTGGGAGTGGGAGCATATTTTAGGATGTGTAATAAACGACCCACTGGCTGTTGCTTATTTTATTAATCCAGACATTTGTAGGGGTTTTGATTCTTATGTTCAAATCGAAACCTTGGGTGATGCCATTGGACAATCGATTGTAGACAGCATGAATTTTTATAAAAAGGAAAGCAATGCCAAAGTGCTTACTGAAGTAGATGCTAAAGAATTCTGGAGTATGTTTATATCAAGGCTTGTTGATATAGAACCAGAGAAACTAGATATATTGGAGGATATTATTTAATGAACAAGAAAATCAGTGCATACAAAATTTGTGTGATAGCTTTTGCAGTAGTAATCAATTATATAGGTGGCCAGATAGCTTTGCTTTTGCACTTGCCTATATATTTGGACAGTATAGGTACATTTTTTACGGCGGCATTACTTGGCCCAATCTGGGGCATGCTGCCAAACTTCCTTAGCGGACTTATACTAGGATTTACAATCGATGTATATTCATTATATTATGCACCTGTTGGTATTCTGGTGGGCTTAATCACAGGCTTGGTTTGCAGGAAGGGCTTGCCAAAAGGATTTATGATTATACCAGCAGCCGCAATCATTACGCTGCCTACATCACTTGTTAGTGCATTAATTACAGCAAAGCTATTTGGTGGGATTACTTCATCAGGTTCAACAATCATTGTGCAGTTGCTTACAAAGGCCAATGTCAACCTTACACTTAGTTGCTTCATAGTACAATTTTTGACTGATTACTTAGACAGAATAATAAGTTTGATTGTAGCTGCGGCAGTGATAAAGGCAATCCCAGCAAGCATGAAGGAAGAAATCACAGGACGTTTTTACGGCAAAGGTAAGATGAATTTGGCAACTGGAGAAAAGTAATGAGGGTATTAATAACAGGTACAGCATCTGGAATAGGATATGCCGCAGCCTTAAAATTTCTTGCTGAAGGACATGAGGTTATAGGCTTTGATATTTGCGATGTCAAAGCATCTCTAAATAATCATGCTAATTACAAGCATTATATAGTGGATATCTGCGACAAGGATAATTTTCCTAGCATAGATAATATTCAAATATTAGTTAATAACGCTGGTGTTCAAAATGCAAATGATATAGATGTCAATCTAAAGGGCACAATCAATATTACAGAAACCTACGGCATTCAAGAGGAAATAAAGTCAATTGTTATGATAGGTTCTGCCAGTGGTCACACTGGTGCAGAATTTCCAGAATATAGTGCTAGCAAGGGCGGGATTTTGTCCTATACCAAAAATGTAGCTTTGCGTATTGCAAAATACGGGGCCACATGCAATAGCCTTGATTTTGGAGGCGTGTCTACTGAACTAAATAAACCTGTCATGGATGATGACATTCTATGGAAACAAATCATGGATTTAACCCCACTCAAAAGGTGGATGACTCCAGAGGAAACTGCAGATTGGATATACTTTATATCCGTTGTAAACAAATTCTGTACTGGTCAAAATATACTAATAGACGGGCTTGAAGCTGGCAACGCCAACTTCGTTTGGCCCGAGCAATAATTCTAACTAAAGCTGCTTCAATCGAAGCAGCTTTTTTCAGTAAAAAGCGTTTGCTATAAATTTGATTAATAGCGGGGTATAAAATCTGGGTATAACCTACCATATTGATATGTAATTAAGTTAAACATATAATATCAACAATTAATAACCTAGCAAGTAAATAGGTGAAAGACATTATATGAAAGGTAGGAATACACACATGGGATACCCGACAATATTTCCAACAGGAACATTAAAATATGACAATACAAAGGCATGGAGTGGTTATACACTTTTTCCATCAGCTAGAGGTGCACTTCTGATTGATATGAACGGAAACGAGGTGCAGAGATGGGCAGGACTCGGGGGATTCCCAAACAAGCTGCTTCCAGGAGGATATGTACTTGGAACAAGCGGTACCAGAAACAGTAAATACGCTTATCAAGATCAGTTAGATTTGATTCAGGTCGATTGGGACGGCAAAATCGTATGGAAATTTGACCATACTGAAGAGATTTGCGATGACGGTAGAACAAAGACCTGGCAAGCAAGACAGCATCATGATTATCAGCGAGAGGGTTCAAGTGTTGGTTACTACGCACCAGGTGCTGAGCCAAAGACTGATAGTGGTAACACACTTCTTTTAGTTCATGAAAATGTAAGAAATAGAGATATTTCAGATAAGCTTCTAATAGATGACAAAATTATAGAGGTTGACTGGGAAGGAAACATCCTGTGGAGCTGGAGAGCATCAGACCATTTTGACGAGTTAGGATTTGATGAGACAGCAAAAAATGTTTTGTATAGAAATCCTTCCATCCATGGTGAGGCAGGTGGCGACTGGATGCATATCAACAGCATGTCCACACTTGGACCAAACCATTGGTACGATGAGGGAGATGAAAGATTCCATCCTGATAACATAATTTTCGATGCGAGAAATTCAAATATCCTTGGAATTATTGATAAGAAAACCGGCAAATTGGTATGGCGCCTAGGACCTGATTTCAATGAGTCGGAAGCTACCAGAAAGTTAGGCTGGATTATAGGCCAGCATCATCTACATATGATTCCAAAGGGACTTCCGGGAGAGGGAAATCTACTGGTATTTGATAACGGTGGTTACGGCGGATATGGAGCAGTAAATCCAGGATCTCCTACAGGTAACAACAACGCACTTAGAGATTATAGTAGAGTGCTTGAATTCAATCCGGTTACACTTGAAATAGTGTGGCAGTACACTCCTCTTGAAGCTGGATTTTTACTATTTACAGATGCTTCTAAATTTTACAGCTCATACATTAGCTCGGCTCAGAGGTTACCAAATGGAAATACTTTGATTACTGAGGGCTCTGATGGCCATTTGTTAGAAGTCACTCCAGAACACGAAATTGTATGGGAATATATCAATCCATATTTTTCAAATGTGGCAGGAAAGTTTTATAACAATATGGTTTATAGAGCATATCGTGTTCCTTATGAATGGGTACCACAGCTTGAGATACCAAACGAGCAATCTATCGAGCCTATAAGTGTGGAGGACTTTAGAGTGCCAGGTTCACCAGTGGGTAAGGACAAGGGCAAGACTACAGTGGTAGATGGTATTGATCCAAACAAGAATCCACGCACGGGTTCGAAGGATAAAGAGGATGAGGACGAAGAGATTAATTTCTGCGTAGCATCAGTTAAAAAGAGTGATTTGGAAAAAATAGATTAGGAGATTAAAAAATGAAAAAGAAAATTTTAGCATTATTATTAACCGCAGTTGTAGGATTGTCGGCAGTTGCATGTGGTTCAGATTCATCAAGCAGCGCATCAAACTCATCAAGCACAGCTTCAGATTCATCTGATGCATCGGGCGAGCTTACTACAGTTAGAGTTGCAATCATGACAAATGGAGCGTCACATTGGTATGCAGTCATAGGAGATAAAGAGGGTATTTTTGAAAAATATGGCATACAGGTGGAGATATCTGAGTTTGCAGCAGGCATTAACACAGTAGATGCAGTTGTTACAGGTCAGGCTGATTTTGGAAATCTGGCTGATTATGCAGCAGTTAATAGAATAGGTAATACCAAGGAAAGTACAAATTTGGTATTAATAGATAGAATCAGCACATCCGAGGGCACAGCCAGCGGTGGATTATATGTAAGCGATGATATTAATTCTGTAGAGGACTTGGCTGGAGTTCCATTTGCAACACAGCCTGGTACAGTTTGGGATTATTGGCTTGCAAAGACTTACGAATATGCTGGAATTGATGAGGCAGACCAGAACATTGTTGAGGTTGATAGCGCCGCTTCTGCTGTTGCACTGCAGACTACAGGTGATGTAAAGGCTCAGTGGGCGAACGGTACAAACGCTGCAAAGCTAGAGGAGGCTGGATTTAAATCAATTCTTACTCTTGATGATTTGGGATTATATACAGATGCTTATTATGTATCAACATCAGATTATGTAAATGCAAATCCAGAAATTGTTGAAAAATGGATACAAGCTCAAAAGGAAACGGCAGACTGGATTCAGGCAAATCCTGAACAAGCCGCAGCAGATTTTGAAGCTGCTACAGGTCAGACACAAGAGCAATTTTTATCTGATATAGAAGCTACTAAGCTAGTTGCAGATTTTACTAGTGAAACATTAGAGCATCTAAATGGAATCAAGGATTGGGCAGTTGCTAATGGTAGATTTGAAGACTATGACATTCTTGATTTTACAGATTTGACAGCATTAAAGGCAGTATATCCAGATTCTATTACAATCGACTAAAGGGCATAAATTATGTATATCAAATTAGAAAATGTAAATAAATCATTTGGAAATTTCAAGGCTAGTAACAATGTATCATTTGAGATTGAGAAGGGTAAACTGATTGCCCTCCTCGGACCTAGTGGCAGCGGCAAGACTACAATCCTTAGAATGATTGCAGGCTTGGAGCACCAGGATACGGGAGATATCTATATCGATGGAAAGCTAGTAAATGATGTCTCAGTTCAGGACAGAGGAATCGGTTTTGTATTTCAGAGCTATGCGCTTTTCCCATATCTGACAGTACATGACAACATAGCCTATGGCATGAAGGTGCGCAAAAAGAGCAAGGAAGAAATCGACGCTAAGGTAACTGAATTACTATCGTTGGTGGAACTAGAGGGACTTGGAAACAGATATCCAGACCAGCTTTCAGGTGGTCAAAGACAGCGTGTGGCATTTGCAAGAGCCCTGGCTACAGAGCCTCAGGTACTTCTTTTAGATGAGCCATTTGCAGCCATTGATGCCAAGGTTAGAAAAGAGCTTCGTCGTTGGCTCAAGGGAATGATAGAAAAGCTAGGTGTCACTAGCATCTTTGTAACTCATGATCAGGATGAGGCGGTTGAAGTAGCAGACGAGCTTATTATCACAAATGAAGGTAGAGTGGAGCAGATAGGTACACCTGTTGATATCTACAGAAATCCAAAGACCTCCTTTGTTGCACAGTTCATTGGTGAATCTGTTATTTTAGACGATTATGACTACGAAAAGCTAAGTGGTTTTGAGCGACAGGAGGGGGCTCCTAGAGCCGCCATCAGACCTGAATTTATCAATGTAATACAGCCTAAAAAAGACAAGGAATATTCAAGTGTATACATGAAGGGCATCATTTCGGATACTGAATTTAGGGGCAATAATATGGAGCTTACTATTGACTACAATGGAATCGAGATTAGGGCTAATCATCAGATAGAGGACTTTGCAGCTGCAAAGGGCGATGAGATTCTATTCAGAGTCACCAGATTGTATGCTTTTGACGAGGACAATGCTTATACACTAATCAATGATCAGTTAAAGGATAATCCGGAAATGTATTATATTTAGAGGGGCAAAACATGGAAAAGGAAAATACATTATTAACAAAGATTTTAAAAAGCGGCGTAGTTACGTGGATATTGTTGCTACTGATATGGAGCTTTGGTGCATTATTTTATTCGGATGATTTTTTACCAAATCCTCTTGTGACACTAGATGGGGCAAAAAGCCTAGTGACGAGCGGAACCTTGTGGGCTGATATTGTAATTAGTATGACCAGAGTTTTAAAGGGCTGGTTGTTAGGACTCTTATTTGCAATACCAGTAGGACTCTGTGTTGGAAATTTCAAGGTGATCAGCTATATTTTCGAGCCCTTCTTGAATTTCTTTAGATTTGTTCCAGCCATTGGTTTTATTACATTGTTCTTGCTGTGGTTTGGTGTAGGGGAGACATCGAAGGTAGCACTTATATTCTACGCTGTTATATTCCCTGTTATGGTAAATACCATAGCAGGAGTCAGAAGTGTGGACAAGTCGCTGATAGAAGCAGCAGAATCAATGGGAGCAAGTAAAAGACGCACCTTCTTTACAGTAGTATTTCCATCAGCAATACCTAATATTTTTACAGGTGCAAGATTGGGCCTAAGCGGAGCAATCATCTGTATTGTCGCAGCTGAAATGCTTGCAGCCTCAGAAGGCCTAGGCTATTTGATATACACATCCAGACTCTATTATAGAACCGACTGGATATTCGCAGGTATTTTTACATTAGGACTTTTAGGATTCTTGGCCGACAAGCTACTCAGATTCCTAGGAGCCAAATTCCTCTATAGATTTGGGGTTAGATAAGTTGTTGAAATAAAAGAATCCTTATGCCTTAGGGTGTAGGGATTTTTTAATATAAAAGGTTTCTAAAAGATACAAAAGGTTTCTATTTTGAAGGTATGGAGCCAGCTATAAATTTAGTTTATAGCTGGCTCTAATTTTCTTTGGGAACGAGAAATATTGAATAGAGGTCTGATTTCTGCTATTATCCTATCAACCTAGTAGGTAAAAGGAAAGAACAAAACCATGGAGGGAAACATGAATTTTAATACTAGACTTCTCCATGAGGGAGTAAAAAAGGAGCCAAATGGGGCTACATTTCCACCTATTTTCCAGAGCAGTGCTTTTGCTCAGGAATCGGCGGAGGATTTGGCTGGTATATTTGGCAATAAAAAGATGGGTTATTGTTACACTCGAGTAGCAAACCCTACAATTACAGCTTTTGAGGAGCGTATTACAAAGCTAGAAGGCGGAATGGCCTCGGTAGCATGCGCATCAGGAATGGCGGCTATCTCAAATGCTTTGCTTAATATTTTAAAGGCCGGGGATGAAATCATATCAAGCGCAAGCCTTTATGGTGGAACAATTGATTTGTTTAGAGATATTGAAGCCTTTGGCATCACTACTAAATATGTAACAAACAATAATTGGGACGAAATTGAAGCGGCTTTTTCTGAACATACAAAGTTGGTATTTGCAGAGACCATCGGCAATCCCTGTTTGGACGTGACAGATATAGATAAGCTGGCAGAAATAGCACACTCACATGGCGTACCACTCATTGTTGACAATACTACAGCTACTCCATATTTAATAAGAGCAATCGAACATGGAGCGGATATCGTAGTAAACTCATCTTCAAAATATATAAATGGAAGCAGCAATTCAATCAGCGGAATACTAACTGACAGTGGCCATTTTAAATGGGACAAGGAAAAGTATTCGGTGCTGGGAGAATATTTAAAATTCGGACCGATGGCATATATTGCAAAAATGCGCAGTGGTTTGTATAGAAACATGGGAACATGTCTATCCCCCTTTAATGCCTACTTGAACATTATCGGGTTGGAGACATTAGGATTGAGGATGGACAGGCAGTGCAGCAATGCATACGCACTGGCTAAATGGATAGAAGGCAATTACAAGGACATAAAGGTTAATTATCCAGGTCTAAAATCTAGTAAATGGTTTAATATCGCAAATACGATACTAAAAAATGGTTACGGGGCAATATTTACTATTCGTGTAGGTAGTAAAGAGCGAGCCTTTGAGGTGATGAACAAGCTGACAATTCCATACATCCTATCAAATATAGGAGATACTAAAACATTAGTAGTTCATCCGGCATCCACAATCTCCTTACACAGTAGCGAAAAGGAATTGGAGGATGCAGGCGTCTACGACGACTTAATCCGAATCAGCGTCGGCATAGAAGACGTAGAAGACCTCATAGAGGACTTCCGTAACGCGTTAAATTGATTTTTTATTGAAGTGTAAAAATAGCTGCTATCTGTATTTGAAGTATTTAGATGAGGCTTCTAGTAGACAATAATATGTTTGCTGTAAGGAACATCTAGTGACTGAAAGCAAATATATGATTGTCTGCGTAAGGAGCCGGACTTAGTAAGCAGCGAGAAAAGGAGTAAAAATCAAGCATGGCAGAAAAAATTGATTACAAGGCTTTGAAGGCTGGCGGCTTCATGAGCCAAAAACAAAAGGGCTACGGCAGCCTGAGGCTTGCTGTAGTAGGTGGCAACTTAGATGCAAACCAGATAAAAACAGTGGCCGAGGTTGCAGAAAAATATGGTCATTGGACTGTCTTAAGACGGGATCATACAATAATAAAGGATAAAGCATTTTATCTTTGTCAATGTGATTGTGGAACAATCAAAAATGTTTCTGCATATGCATTAGTTAATGGACTTAGTAAATCGTGTGGCTGCCAAAGATCTATATCCAAAAAAGATCTCACTGGACGCATCTTCGGACACTTAAAAGTGTTAGGAGTAGATCAGTCTTTCTATGGCAGTGGCATACATTGGGAATGCGTATGTCAGTGTGGAAATACCAGATCATATAGGACTAATATTCTTGTGTCTGGAAAGGTAAAGTCATGCGGATGTTTAAATCATAAAGAATCATCAGATAGGCTGTTCGATGATATAACTGGTATAAGATTTGGACGGCTCGTTGCTGTTGAAGTTGATCACAAATCATATGATAATTCTGGTAATACAGCTTATAACTGGACT
>ERZ842401.6273-NODE-6273-length-12738-cov-6.913506_pt1 | contig 12738 bp, 10 predicted proteins | sample MGYA00521270_ERZ842401 | MGnify/ENA primary metagenome ERZ842401 (study PRJEB31892, sample SAMEA3878208) | bioreactor metagenome | biome: Moose rumen | place: Sweden | collected 2011-10 | study: EMG produced TPA metagenomics assembly of the PRJEB12797 data set... | reverse complement strand
TCCACTTGTTGAAGGAGCGATTGTTGCAGCAGTTGCGTCGAGATCTGGCAATTCGTTGAAAGAGATAGTAGAAAAAGTTTCCGAATCCCGTAAATACAGAAAAATCGAGGTGTAATTAATGAAATTAGTCATCCCGGTTTTCGGTAAAGATCGAATCGGTATAATTGCTCGAGTCACGAGAATTCTTTCCGATAACGATGTTAATATTCTCAGCATAAATCAAAACATTCTCGACGGTTTTTTCAATATGATTCTTCTTGCTGAGATGCCTGATAACGAATTGCGACTGAAAGAACTGCAGGGTATTTTTGCTGCGGAAGCCAAGAATCTTAATCTCGATATCAAGGTACAGAATCAGGATATTTTTAATGTAATGCATTCAATCTAAGTTTTGAGGGAAGAGAGGTGGAAAAGCCGTGATTACTACTAAGGATATTTTAGAAACAAATCGGATGATTGAAGAAAATAAACTCGATGTCAGAACGATAACAATGGGAATTTCTCTGCTTGACTGTGCCTGTGAAGATGCAAAAAGGGCCAATCAGAAAATTTATGATAAGATTATGCGCTATGCAGGAAACTTAGTCCGTGTAGGTCAGGATATAGAAAAAGAATATGGTGTTCCGATTATAAACAAGCGTATATCCGTAACCCCTATCGCTCTGGTTGCGGGGGCATCTGGCGAGAGGTCTTATGTTGATTACTGCCGTACCCTTGATAAGTGTGCAAAAGAACTTGGCGTAAACTTTATAGGCGGATTCAGCGCCCTTGTTCAGAAGGGAATTACTCCGGCGGACAGAATCCTTATAGATTCAATTCCAGAGGCGCTTGCGGTAACGGACAATGTTTGCTCTTCCGTCAATGTCGGCACTTCAAAGAACGGCATCAATATGGATGCCGTAAAGCTTATGGGCGAGATCATTAAAAAGACTGCGGAGGTTTCTGTAAACTGCGCGGTGAATGGTTGTGCTAAGCTTGTCGTCTTTACTAATGCCCCCGAAGATAACCCCTTTATGGCCGGTGCCTTCCATGGTCCTGGAGAAGGGGATGCCGTTATAAATGTTGGCGTTTCAGGGCCTGGTGTTATTCTTGCAGCTGCTAAAGAGTTTAAGGGCAGACCCATAAATGAGCTTGCTGATGGAATAAAGAAGATGTCCTTTAAGATTACCCGTATGGGGCAAATGGTTGGTGTTGAGGCTGCTAAGCGCTTAGGTGTAAACTTTGGTATTCTAGACCTGTCTTTGGCTCCAACTCCTGCTGTAGGGGATTCAGTTGCCCGTATCCTTGAAGAAATAGGGCTTGAAGGGGCTGGTGCTCCAGGTACAACGGCAGCCCTTGCAATGCTGACTGATATGGTCAAGAAGGGGGGTGTCATGGCTTCTACAAATGTTGGTGGCTTAAGCGGTGCCTTTATCCCTGTGAGCGAAGACGAGGGGATGATTAATGCGGTAAAGCAGAATTCAATCTGTCTTGAAAAGCTAGAGGCCATGACTTGCGTTTGCTCTGTTGGTCTTGACATGATTGCTATTCCTGGTGACACTCCTGCTACAACAATCAGTGGTATTATGGCTGATGAAATGGCAATCGGTATGGTGAACAATAAAACGACTGCTGTGCGCTTGATTCCGGCTCCAGGCAAAAAAGCCGGCGACTGGATTGAGTTCGGAGGCCTTTTGGGCGGTTGTCCTGTCATGCCGGTAAGTAAATTCAGTTGCGCGGACTTCATCAACCGTGGCGGAAGAATCCCGGCTCCGATTCATTCGTTCAGAAACTAGCGAACCGAAAATCCATCCGTGGATTTTCGGATTCGTACGAGAATTTTCTAACGAAAATTCTCTCTTTACTTTTACCCTACATCCTGTAGGGCTTTTATGAACAAACATTTGTTGAATGGATTTTACAAAACGCTTTTCTCGATTGCGATTCCGATAATCTTGCAGAATTTGTTGCAGACTTTCGTGAACATGCTCGACACGATTATGGTCGGGCGGCTCGGCGCGGTTTCGATTGCGGCGGTGGGGCTTGGAAATCAGATCTATTTCATGCTCGCAATGGTCACCTTCGGCGTTTCTTCGGGCTGTGCGATTTTTATTTCTCAGTTTTGGGGCGCACAAGATTTTAAGGGCATTCGCAAATCCTTCGGAATCATGCTGTTTGTGTGCGGCGCGATTTCGCTTGTTTTTATGACGCTTTCGCTTTTGATTCCTGAAAAATTGCTCGGGCTTTATTCAAACGATGAAGCGGTCATTCGCGAGGGTGTGCGCTATCTCAAAGTCGTGGCATTCAGCTACCCCGTGATGACGATTTCCTTCACTTGTCAGATGGCGTTCCGCAGTACGGAGCGGGTTGTGCTTCCGATGGTGACGACAGCGATTTCGTTCGTGCTGAACATTATTTTTAACTTTCTGTTGATTTTCGGCTGTGCACCGCTTGGCATTCCTGCGATGGGCGTTGCAGGCGCGGCTATGGCGACGGTGATTGCCCGCGCTACGGAATGCGTGATTACGCTTGCATGGAGTCGCGCGAAAAAATACGAGGTTATTTCTCATTTGCGCGGTTTGCTCGGCTTTGACCGTGCTTTTATCGCAAAACTGTTCAAAGTCGCGCTCCCCGTTCTGCTTTCAGAAACGCTCTGGGGCTTGGGAATCACCACGCAGAATTCGATTTTCTCGCATGCAGGCACAGATTCTTTTGCGGCGTTCAGCATTATGAACACGGTGAGCCAGCTGACTTGGGTGTTTTTTATCGGCATGGGAAGCGCGTCATCGGTTATTTTGGGAAAGAAAATCGGTGCGGGCGAAGAAGCGGGAGCGAGAGCCTACACGAACCGATTCTGCTGGTTCATGCCGCTCATGGGCGCGATTATCGGCTTGTTTTTATTCCCGATTTCACGGATTCTGCCCTTTGTGTTCAATGTCGAGCCTGAGATTATCGCGATTACGCAGAGTATGTTGTATGTACTCATGTGCATGTATCCGTCGCGCGCGTTCAACATGCTCATTATCGTGGGCGTGTGCCGAAGCGGGGGTGACACCGTGTTTGCTTCGATTATTGACAACGGCTGGATGTGGCTGATTGCGCTTCCGCTCGGGCTTGTGGCGACCTTTGTGTGGCATTTCCCTGCATGGGCAATTTTAATCTGCCTTGAAAGCGAGCAGATTTTGAAAAGCGTATGCGGTGTGTGGCGCGTAAAGAGCGGAAAGTGGCTTCACAATGTAACGAGATAATTACACGAACAGCGCACGAATTTTTGACTCAGGGAGCAAATTGATTGCGGCGGCGAACATAACGCAACAATTCATTTCGTATTCTGCCCAGAGTGCACCTTCTTTAAGGCGGTCAAATGTAATCAAGCCGAGCGGATGCTCTATTGTGCCAAGAATACACTGAATCGAAGATTTTACGCCGCGTTCGTCCAAAATTTTCCCGAACGGTTTTGCATTTTCTTTTAGTTCGGTGGTAAAATCAACACGAATATACGCTTTTCCGCCTAAGGCTTGCGCAAATCCGTCCGAAAACACATAGCAAGCGTCAGCGAGTTTTTCAGATTCTTTGCCAACACAGAACATTCGTTGCATTGCTTCGCCGTAATATATGTTGATTGCGCCAAGATTGTATGTTTTAAGCATGTGTTCAAGCACTATTGTGACGGCGGGTTTGGGGTCTGTGCCGAGATTCAGCAGAAAATCAGCCATGCTTTTGAGTTCAAGCACTTCGCGCACATCATATTTAATTCCCTCAGTTTTTGCGGCACTTGCTTTTTTGTACAATTCGCCGTGCAAATCTTCTCGGAAAAATACATAGCGGTCGCGCCCCTTGTCTTTCGCACGGTACAAGCAAAAATCCGCTTTTTTGAACAATTCATCGAAAGATTTGCCGTCTTTTGGGTACATTGCCGCACCGATTGAAGCCGTCACTTTAATGTCGGTGAACATATCCGCAAATGCCGAGCGAATATCATTGTTGATTGTGCGGAACAAGCCACGGAACATGCTTTCATCGGTCATGTCTTCGAGAATGAGAAGGAATTCATCGCCGCCATAGCGACCGATAACGCCGCTTTCTCCGACAATATTTCGTAGCACTTCACCCGCTTTCGCAAGCACTTTGTCGCCCGCAAGATGACCGTATGCATCGTTCACGGGCTTAAAATGGTCAAGGTCAACGATTGCAAGCATGGTATTTTCTTTTGCGCCTTCGACAAAGCGATTTTGCGCAAAATTCATAATCGTTTTTTTGTTGTAAACTCCCGTGAGCGCGTCAATTTTGAGTTCTTGAAGCAAATCGTTCGATTTTTCAGTTTGTTCAAGGAAAATTTCAGGCAGAATTCGCCCAATCATGAAAATTCCTGATTCTTCTTCCATACGGACGGCATGGAAAATAAGTTTTTCAAACATTGAATGACTAAATCGGAGCGAAGAAGCGATCGTCATTGAAAAATCTTCGTTGCATGCTTTGAGTTCGTTGATTTTGTCTTCAAATTCGGTAATGTCGCTTTTTTCGATAAGCCCGTCAGCAACAAACTGCGTTTTCCACGAATCAATGTCCTGCTCGTACAAGGTAATTCGCTTGCCCTGCATGAAATTGTGGACTCTGATGATGTTCGTGCTTTTTTCGTAAAAGAAAAGATATTCGTTCAAAATACTGAACGCACAGTTGACCTTTTTTTCGAGAGCATTTGCTTCGTTGAAAAAGGCAAATGCCTGTGAAATGTCAAAAATCTGAACCGTCCGGTATTTTTTGCCGTTGAGCGTGCCCGTGCCAAGCGAAACGACATTGCAAATATATTCACCAGTGATTTTTTTGAACTGGAATGCGCGAAAATCAGTGGGATTTGTGCTCGTTTTTACGAATTCAAGGAAAGAATTCTGTTCTTCGGGCGCAACAATTTCTTCGATATTTGCATACAAAAAACCAACGGTTTCAAAATAGGTGTAAAATTCTTTGTTGCGCTCAACGATTTTGCAATTTTTATTGAGATATGCGATTTTTACTTCCAGGCTTTTCATATAGAATTCTTTTACACCTTAAATAAATCAATCTGGCTTCCAATCTGGCGGATAGAATCTTCCATTGTGGTTGAAATATCCGTGAGCGTTGTGCCGTTTTTGACGATTTGATTCGCCCCCTCGTACATTCGCTCAATACTCGTTTTTATTGCATTCGTCGCTTCCTGCAAAACTTTGACTTCATCAAGAATTGATTGATTTCCTTCGCTCATTTCGCGGGAAGAAGTGCGGACTTCGGCGGTGGAATCGTTCATCAGTTTGAGTGCGTCGGTAATCTGGTGGCTTCCGACTTCGCTTTCTTCCATTGCACCGCGAATTTGACGGACAAGTTGGTCGGTTGACTGAATGTTTGTGCTCACCGAATTGAAGGCAGCTTTTGCTTCTTCCGAAGAAGCAACGACCGTTGAAATTGATTCCTGAATCTTTTTAAGCTCCGCGCCGATAACTTTTGACTGTTTTGCCGAAGTCTCCGAAAGATTTCGGATTTCGTCCGCAACTACGCTGAATCCTGCGCCTGCTTCGCCCGCGTGCGCCGCTTCGATTGCCGCGTTCATGGCGAGAATGTTCGTTTCGCTCGCAATTTTGCTGATTGTTTTGTTTGCCTGCATGAGCGTGTGGCTTTGCTCTTCAATCGTTGCAATCTGTGCGTTTACGATATTCTGTTTTTCAATGCCGCCGCGCGTGAATTCTTCGAGTTCTCCGAAGGCTTCCGCCATTTTTTCGGTACTTTTTGAAACAGAGATGATATTTCCGAGCATTTGTTCAACGGCGGAACTTGCCTGATTCACTCCGTTCGACTGGCTTTCGATTAAATCGTTAAGGCTTTCGATATTCCGTGCAATCTGCGTGACCGAGCCGACCGTTTGCTCAACGCTTGCGCTTTGGCTGTCAATCTGTGAGGAAACGGCACTCATGTCGGCAGAAATCTGGTCAATTGAAATTCCTGTCGCTTTTGTGGTGAGCTGTAAATTGGTGTCGACTGACTGGAGCGTGTCTTTTGAATTCTTGACTTCGCTGATAATCTGCCGCAAATTTTCGATAAAGGTGTTGAATCCACGAACCACACCGCCGATTTCATCTTTTGATTTGATTTCGATTCGTTTCGTTAAATCAGCGTCGCCTTTTGCGATTTCCTTGATTGAATGGTTGAGAAGAAGCAAGGGGCGAAGCATGAACTTCATGTAGATTGCGATGAAGATGATAAGCAAAACTGCAATAATGAAGCTGAATCCCGCGATGTTGTAGCCGCTTTTTCGCGCTGAAGCAAGCACTTCACTTTCTGGAATCGAAAGACCGAGCGACCAATTTGTTTCATAAATCGGATAGTAGAAAACATAGTCAGTTTGCCCAGAATTTTTGTTGACGATTTTGGCGACATCGTTGTTTCCCATGACCATTGAATAAGAAAGTTCTTTAAAACCAACAAGCCCGGTTTCTTCATCGCTTTTGGTGGAAATATTTTTCATGATTTCAGATTCTTCGGGATAGGCAATCGTTGTGCCGCTTCCGTCAAGAATGAACGCAAAACCATGCTCCCCGACATTGATTTTTAGGATTTCTGTTTGAATGTTCTCAATTGAAAGTGCTCCCATGAAAAGACCGAACAATTTTCCGTTTCTATCAACGGCAGGGAGCGCAACATAAAAAATCTGGCTGTTTGTTTCTGTGGAATATTCGGGATTGGTGATGCTGCTCCCGTGTCCTTTTTCAATGACTTCGTTAAAATATTCCGTGCGGTTTACATTGAAACTTGTGTTGTTTGAGGTGTAAAGCATTCCGTCAAGCCCGCACACACCGACATATTCAAAATCGTCTCCGATAAGCGTAGGATTTTCAACGATATATTCATGAACTTTCTGCACATCGCCTTCGAGGAAAATTTCATTTTTGGTGAAGACGCGCAAATCTTTGAAATATCCGTTGAGCCAATAGGTAAGTGCGGTGGAGCTTCGCTCAGAAAGCGTGCTGAATAAACTTGAATAAGATTTTATGCTGTCCCGACTGGTTGTGAAATTCAGTACGAAAACAAGAATTGAGAAAAAGAGTACAAGTAAGAAAAAAATCGCGACTTCAAATTTGAAGGCAAGCGACTCTGAGAATTTGCTGTGCTCAAGCTTGATTTTTTGCTTTTTGACTTTGGGAGCCTTCGGCTCCTTCGGAATTTTTATTTTTTTCTTTCCCATACACTATAATTATCGACCCGAACTTTAAAAAAGTCAAAAAATATATTATAATCACGCGTATCATTCTAAAAGGAGCAAAAAATGGCAAAAAAATCTAATCTTCCGTTGTACCTCATTGGTATGGCTCTCGTTGTAATCGGGTGCTTCCTTCCGCTCACTGCAAGCAAATTCTTCGGCGGCGGTTCAAGCGCATTCAAGGCAATCACCGACGGCTCGGGCGACCTCAAAATCGGCTCAATCCTTGCATTGGGCGGGGCAATCGCGGGCATTGTGTTCTGCTTTGTTTCTCTGCGTGCAAAACTTCCTGTCAAACTCATTTCGCTCATCGTTTCAATCGTTGGCGGCGTGTATGTTCTTATTAACTACATGAATCTTGCGCCCTGGGCAAAAAAGGCAGTCAGCTTGTTTAACAAGGGCACGGGCACTCACATTGGAATCGGGCTTATCGTGATTCTTATTGGCTGGGTTATTGCCGTTCTCGGTTGGTTGCAGAGCCGCGACTAAAAAATGCTGGCATTTCGCAAAAACGAAGTGCCGCTTTTATTTGCGCGATTGAACTGTTTTTAAATCGCGCAGTAAATTTCCATTTTTTGGAACGATTTCCAAGCCTTCTTTTACGATTCGTTCCGCGTTTTCATAATCCTTTGCATTAAAAAAATCCACGAACTGATTGTGAATTCCCACCGCATAATTATTCAGAATTTGATTTTTCATTGTCTGCAAATTGCGGCTTTTCGGGAGCGATTGCAAGCCTTCGTCAATGAGCGCGGCGGCTTCAAGATATTGCTTTGCGGTGAGCAAAGGCTTTGCGCGCTCCGACCAATAATATTCTTCGAGGGAATCAAGTTTTTTCGCCACGGAAGCGTCTTTGGCTTCTTCTTCGGTGCGGCTTTGCTGGATATGGGAAATTGCGCTTTCGGGCGACATTTTTTTCGTTTTTTCATCGATTATTGAATAGAAAATCATGTTTCGGATTTCGAGCCGTTTTTTTGCCGTGATTTTCCCTTTTTTTGCCTCAAAGAGTTCTTTTGCTTGCTCTGATTTTTCTGCTTTGCTCAGATTGACGGCGGCATTATACGCGATGTTGTCATACAAATTCTGCACAACGGGGCTTACTCCCTTTCCCCAACGATTTTCAACCGCATCGAGCCAATCGAGCGCACGGTCAGATTTTTTCTTTCGGTCGAGAGAAACGGCATAATTCGTGGTTGCCGTGTCAAAATCTTCGCGCACGGCTTTTGCATCTGCTTCGTTCACGCCTTTTGTAAAAGCAAGCCGTGTTGCCGCAACGGGAATTGAGCGCGCATAATCCTGTTTTTCATCTAAGAATGCGGTGACATTTTTCCCGATGAGGGAAATGAATTTCAGCTCGCTCACTTCTTTTCGGTTGGAATAATATTTTTTGGGAACGACATAGTATCGTTTTGAATTCGCCGTTGAAATGTCCTTTTTTGTGCCAGGATTGAAGCCGTTCGGATTTGTGGTTTCCACATCGATTTTCCGCCCGTCAGAAAGATAGAGCGTGCAGAATGCGTGACTCGGAGTTTCAACGCCGTGAACCGTAAGCCCCGCCGATTTTGCGAGCGCAAAATATAAAATGCTTGAAGAAACGCAATTGTATGTTCCTTTTTGAAACATACTATCAATGTAGGTTTGATTCAGGCTGTACTGTTTGAGCACTTTTTCGTACATGAGCGAAAGAATTTTTTCTCCGCGCGCTTCTTCTGAAAGTGCCAGAAACGCTTCGGAATTCACTTCGCTTTCAAGGCTTTTAAATTGTGTGAGAATTGTGCGCCCCGCTTCGCTTTCAACGGGGCAAAGCGAAAATTCCAAGCCCGCGCGAATAAAATCTTCGCCCGAAAGTTCCCCGTTCGTTTCCCAAGAAAAAATCGGCTCAAGCGAAGGAAATTGATTCGATTCTTGTGCGGCAGAATTTTGGGCAAAAAGAAAACAAGAAAAGAAAAAGCAAAGAAGTGTTAAAAATTGTCTAAAAAACGCTTTTTTTCTTTTCAATTTCCTGTTTCCTTTTTAATAGTGCGGCGGCTTGCGATTCGGAATTTCCAAATTCTCCGACAAATCTTGAATCCTGCCCGAGAGAATTTTATTTTCTTCTCGCAAAACTTGAATCATCCGCTGGCTTTCAACGGCTTCTTCCTGCAACTTGGTGATGAAATCGTCCATGTAGGCAATTTTCGTTTCCAGTGCGATGAAGCGTTCTTCAACTTCTTTTTCCATAATTACTTTGCAGCCGCGGCTTTCTGCCGTTCAATCGTTTGTTTTACGCGCTCAGCGAACAATTTGTTTTGGTCTGTGCGGGTAGGAACGCTGAATGCAGGCGCACCGTCTTCCTCGTTGATTCGGTAAATTTTGCTGGAATCGGTTGAGTAGGCGGGGCTTGCGGGATTGTTCACCCACCAATCGAGCACGGCAATGATAAGAAGCGCATATTTGATAAGATTTGCGTTCGTTGCCGCGCCGTCGGCTTTTTTTGCACCCAAGAGCACATCCATTCGTTTTGAAATCGCGTTCGGAATGTCGAATTTGTATTTATCCCAGGGATTTTGAATTCCCATGACCATTCCCTGCCCTTTTGCCACATCGATATTGCGCGAAAGCGTAGTAAAGAATCTGAGCAGAAATCCCACGCGGATACACATGGGGCGGTACTGACTGTCGTTTTTCGGTTTTTCAAGAAGCAATTGCTCAAATTCAAAATACGGAAGAAAATTGTATTTCGTTTGCCAGAGCATTGCCGTAATCATTTTTTTGCCGAACAGCGTTGATTTGTAATCGCCCTGTGAATACTCGTTGTTCACAAAGTCGGTGATTTGGTCGGCATAATTTCGCTCAAACAGAATTTCGCGGTACACCGACCATTCGCTCAACACGGCTGAGAGTTTTTCGCTATTCTGAGAAACATCTTCTTCGCCTTCGTCAGTGAAGACCACATTGCGCAATCCCTGGAAAATATCTTCGGTAATGCGGAGCAAAGTAACCGTGATTTGGAGCGGATTTTCGGGCGCGAGCAGATTGTAGCCGTCGCGGAACTGATAGAGCGGCTGGAAGTAGGGGAACATGTCAGGCATTTTTTCGAGGTGATTGAAGCCCGCTTCGGGAAAGAGGTTGTCGAGCAGTTTGAGCCCTGCGTCAACAAGGTCGTTCTTTTTATTTTCTTCTTCCTTCTTTTTCTTTTTTTCGTCTTCCTCAGCCTTTTTCTCGTCTTCTGATTTTTCGGCGGGCTTTGTTTCGGGCGTTTTTTCGCCTTTTTTGTTCGGAAGAAGCAAATCGAATTTCGTTAATTCAAGGAAAGAAAGAATATTCGCCGTTTGCACAAGGAAGAAATCCTGGAAATAGTCGAATTTGGTTGAGCTCATGCGCATAAGGAGCGGGTACAAACCTTTGATAACCTGGCTGTACAAGTAGAACCATTCGGTAATGCCCGTTTTTGAGAGCACTTGCGCTTTTTTCGTGTCGAATTTCGGGTATTTTGCCAAATCGTTGTAAATTTCTTTGAAGAAATTTGAAATTTTTGATTCGCCGAGATAGTAGATTTTTATGACATCTTTGTAAATCGACTTAACGAACGGAATCATCATCGCTACAGTTACTTCGTCTGCGTCTTGCAATTCAAAGAGGTAGCGTTTTGTGTCCTTCATTGTCCAAGAACCGACTGTTTTGAGAAAGCGGAATTTATCTTCGCTGCCCGTGACAATTTTTGATTTGTATGTGTCGGGCGAAATCTGAATGATAGATTTGACCGTCGTGATGAATTCCTGCAAATGCTCAACATGTTTTTGCAAATCGTATTCAACGAAGCCTTTTCGGACTGTTTCCTGCCCGTTTTTCTTGAACTTTCGCACAAAATTGAAAATTCCGTAGTTCGGCTTGATTTTGTAATCTTCGCTCATCATGATTCTGTCCATGAGCGCGCGTTCTTTTGAAGTGAGTTCGGGGAGCGTGCCGATTCGAGTAGGCTTTTCTTTGGTTGCAAACCCCACTTTTCCGCCGGCAGGAAAGACAGTTTTTGCGCTTTGAGAAGCAACGCTTGAAGCTGGACGGCCAACAACGCGCTTTGAATATTCCCGCGCTTTCGGCATGTTTGAAGTGTCAATCGGAGCGGATTTTTCGGCAAAGATTTCTCCGCCGAGTTTTTTCATCATCTGTTTTGCTTCATCTTCGTCAATCGGACCAATGTTGCGCCGTGTGTTATCGAGCGTTCCCGGTTCCCATTTTGCTTCTGGTTTGTCTGCCATGTTTTCCTCTATAGCCGTAAAAGCTGGTTTTTCGCGATGCCTTCAAAATTGTGCAGAACGATGTCTTCTCCGTCTTTTGTTTTGATTACTCCTTCAAAAGTTCCGAAAATTGTGCGAAGCTGGCTTTTCATGACAAAGAACGAAACATCGCGGCGATTGTCGGATGTCGGCATGAAAGTCAAATCGACCATATTTTCAAAATCTTGAATGACCCATTTTTTTGAAAGCCCGAATGGGTGCGTAATCGTAACGGGCGGCAAGGGCGTACATTCTCCGTCAACACAGAGAATATTCCCATTTATATTGTCGGAATCTACAGCATTTTCTTGCGTGGTAAACATCTGAAAACTGAATTTTTTGCCGTTAATTTCACCTGTTGCAACGATAAATTCTGAAAGGGAATGAAAATTGTAATAACTGCGGTTTATGCTCAAAAGCGCCGCCCCGTCGAAATCAGCTTGATTGACTTCTTCAGATAATTTTGTTTTTTCGAGCGAAAGCGTGCCGTGAATTTGCGGAGTTGACACATAAGTGGCAGAACAGCGGCGTTTTGAAGGGAAGGGAACAACGGTCGCCATTTCACAGAGCGAAGGAGAAGAATAATGCGCACCGAATGCGGCTTGGGCACTCGGGCGCGAAGAATCGCCTTTGAGATTAAAAATCATGGAAAGACGGTCGCGCTGATGATCCCAGCTCACGCGGATATAGCGTTTTTTGTTGAAACTTGCGCAAAAGCCAATGTTCATGTTGTGCGGAATAAATCGGCGGCGCGGCCCCATGAATGAGCGGTAAGAATATTTTCTGCCGTTTTCTTTGTTCCAGAAAACAACCTCAGCAAAGCCGAAGATTTTATGGTCAAAAAAATCCACCGTGCCGATGTACGAGCCGATGTTGAACAAGAACATGAGCGAACTTTGAATGCGAAAATTGGTAATGACCGTTGGGAACGGGAATCCCGCGAACGGTGTGCGAACGCCACGGATGTCAAGGCGCGGTAAAAGCCCCTCGAAAGTGCCGAATTCGATTTTGCCGTTGTGAACAATCTTCTCCGGTGGCGTTTTGATTTCTCGTGTATACAAAATATCCTCGAAAACAATTTTTTAATCTTCTAATTGTAAAAGCAAAAGAAATAAAAGTCTAGGGAGAAAAAATTTCCTTGTGAAATTTGAAATTATGGGGGAAAATTAAGGAAAGATGGATTTCTCCACGCGCTACGCTTGGTCGAAATGACATTTTCTAAGGGGGCATTATGTCTGTTCATGTCTATTCTCTCGGTGCGGCTGAGGAAGTCAC
>ERZ842401.6272-NODE-6272-length-12739-cov-2.789420_pt1 | contig 12739 bp, 7 predicted proteins | sample MGYA00521270_ERZ842401 | MGnify/ENA primary metagenome ERZ842401 (study PRJEB31892, sample SAMEA3878208) | bioreactor metagenome | biome: Moose rumen | place: Sweden | collected 2011-10 | study: EMG produced TPA metagenomics assembly of the PRJEB12797 data set... | reverse complement strand
AATTAAATTAACAATAACAATAACAATAACAATATATAATTAATATTTTTTCACTAATTAATAAATTAAAAATGAAGTCGTTAAAAGCATTCAACGAAAAGAATCCGGGCATGAAAGCATTCAATCCAGTTAAATGCCCAGCAATCCCAAAGAAAAGCCTTTATATTCCTAATTGCCTTCGAACTTCAATGATAACTAGCCCATGATCCTTTTAATCTCCAATATATAGCTAATTTCCAAAAGATATAGAATTAATCACCAAAAATTCGACCAGAAGAAGAAAATGGTAATTTGCTCTTAAAAAAACAATATATAATCCATTGAAAAAGGAATTTGTTTCCAGAATATGGACATATTTTCTTTTGTGTCCATAGGAACAAAAAAAGAATTCAAAGAATTTATCTCAATTAAAGGATATGGCAGAGGTACATAATCATGATTGTCTCCTTGAATTAAATTTAGTTACCTAGATTACTTTTGATAATTTTTCTCCAAATAGAATAGATCCAAAATTTATGGATTGTACAGTTAATTTTGATATTATTTGTTATGATGATGAAACACTTAAGGATAGTATGACCTTTCATGTTTCAACAGAAAATAAAACTGCACAGTTATACAATTTTATTCCTAATCGAACGTATCGTTACCAAATTAAAGATGATAATGATGTATTACAGCAAGGAAAGATAGAAACAAAGGGTCAACTTCGAATGATTAAAGTATGTAATACTGTTAATAACGTTCGTGATATAGGTGGATGGAATACTATTGATAATAAACAAATACGTTATGGTAAGATTTTTAGAGGATCTGATTTAAATGGTACTCATATTGCAACAGAAGAAGGTATTAACGTTTTACGTGAGTTGGGAGTTGGAGCTGAATTAGATTTACGTGCTTGGTATAATGCTGGTAATAATACTTCTGCCTTTGGTTTTAGTAGTAATTTCTCATCTGAAGAAGTAGCAAGATACTTTTACAGTTCAAATAGTGGTCAGTTACCTTCACATATGTCTAACTATACTTGGCAAAGCAAATGGCGTCAAGAATTTCAATTTATTATCAATAATTTGCGAGAAGGACGTTGTATCTATGAACATTGTGTACAAGGAAAAGATCGTACTGGCTTCCTTTCTTTTTTGTTAGAAGGTTTATTGGGAGTTCCTTATACTGAATTAGTTAAAGACTATGAACTGACTTTTTTTATATATGGAACAAATATTAAAAGTACCAAAGATACTATCGATAAAGTATTTGATTATATCGATACAATGGATGGTGAAACATTGCGTGATAAATTCAATACATATTTTATTAATAAAATCCGTGTTGAGCAATCTGATATAGACTATTTTCGTGATAATATGCTTGAAGCAATAAAACCAGAAGATGCAGCTATCAGAAATACAGAAAGTGCTACAGATGATAATTATACAAATTCTATTTATGATCTAAATGGACGACGTATTTTAGAAATTAGAAAAAGTGGTATTTACTTAAAAAAAGACAATAATGGTAGAGTATATAAGGTATTATTACATTAATATATTATCTTTTTCCCATTAACAATATAAATACTATGTTTCAGATTACTTGAAGTATTTATACGCTGGCCACTAAGAGTATATATAGCATCTGGTTTGTTATTGATTGTTGTTGAGTTGATTTTAGCGAATAGATTTTTGTTATAATATACAGGGAATTCTTTTTTATCAACAGCCTCCATATGGTCCTTAATCCAATCACATATATAGTAATATTCTTTTTCGAAATCAATTATTTCTCCTTTAATATCACTATCACCGCTCCACTTGTTTGTTTCACGCTGTGCAGCACCACTATTTTTTATAGTATTATAATATTTTGTAAAACGTTCTATAAGGCTTTCTGTTGAAAGCAGATTACCATTTTGACGCAATTCTTGGTACCTTTCGTTCAATCGGTCATTAAAATTAAGTGCATTAGTTCGATAAAAATTAAAGAAAGCAGCAATGACTACATCAGAGAAATAATTTGGTGAAGTGTTATTATTTTCTTCAGTTATCAGGATGTCTCCCCACCTTTGACCAAAGGAACAGTCCAAATCCCATGGTGCAATGGTCATACGATTCTCAACGGCTTTGTCATAAATGGCCCAGTACATATTCTTGCCACTATTGTCGAGTGCATTTATAGAACTTAGGAAGACACTGTAATCTATCATAACTGGTACATCAAGCAATCCTTCAATTTCTTTCTCAAATGCTTCGTCATCGTAACAGAGTATCAGAATCTTATTATTAACGTCGACAAGTGGTTTCCAGTCAGTACTGTCGCAGTCATCACCAGGTTCTGGATATTTCACTTCGTAGCCTAATAAAGTATCAGAATAATTGTTATAATTGTAAATAGAGTCATTCATTGTAGTATTGTTCCATGAAACTCCCTTATATAGTACACCATGTACATTGCCAGATTTATCAACTTTTTTAAGCTTCATTTGTTTTCTGTCAAGCTTTTCAGAAAAGTTATAGATACCCCTATATTCGTCATTGAGAAATACTTCCACCATACATCCTCTTACACCATTAAGAGCTTCAGGTTCCAAATCTGAGTAATATGGTTTGTGTGCCATATCGTTCCATATATCCATAGCAATCCTGTTTCGCATACGGAATACATCTGGCTGTCCAGCATCAAGCATCCAGTTATTGTCTTTACGCATATCGAACAACTTAACATCATCATCAAATTTGATGTTATAGTTGCGTTTATGCTTATCATCTGTATTAGTAGTGCCCCCACGCCATTTTATTCTTGCTGAAAGAACATTATCAGAGGAATTATCAGAAGGATCAGTAATTGTTACTTTTCCACGCTGGTATTCATATCCAAATTCACCTTCCAGGTGGATTAATGGTAAGAATGTGAATTGAATAGTGCCAGTTATTGTATTTCCTTCGTTATTAGTTATACTTACAGCATATTTACTTTCTGCGTCTATTTGATTAAATATGTATTTACCATCTATTATTATGTTGTTATCAATAATTATCTGATTCCAGCCGTCTTTTATACTTACATTAAATTGGTTATCCTTTCCAAACATACTTTCATCAATAGTAGCCAGCCAAGTATAAGTTTGACTATCAAAAGGAGCTTCATGTCCGTTAATATATAACTGTGCCTGAATGAAAGATGTTTGATATAAGTATAATAATATGATTACAAATTTTTTCATAATTTATTTCTTTTACTATTTGCTTTTACTTCTTATGAAATAGTTTGGCCTCTTTTTAGTTTCATTAAAGATATGACCTAAATATTCTCCTATTATACCTAATGATATCAGTTGTATACCACCTAAAAAAAGGATAGTTACCATCAATGTTGGGAAGCCTTGAACAGGTTCCCCTACAATTATTGTCTTTACAATTATATATATAAGATATACAAATGCACAGATAGATATAACAAATCCAAATACTGATGCAAGTCGTAATGGTGCTGTAGTGAATGATGTTATGCCTGTCAGAGCCAAATTAATAAGTTGGTACAGGCTCCATTTCGTATTTCCATATTTTCTATTTTTCTGATGATAAAATACACCTTTTTTTCTGAATCCTATCCAACTATACATCCCTTTTGTATTTCTGTCAGTCTCACGCATTTGTCTTAGGGCTTCGATACATTTTCTATCCATCAACCTAAAGTCACCTGTATCTTTTTGAATTGGTATGTATGTTAGATGTTGTAGAATTCTATAGTATGCCTTAGATGTTATTTTCTTCAGCCATGATTCTGAAGAAGATTGTCTTTGGGCATATATATCATCATACCCATCTTCCCAATATTTAATCATTGTAGGTATAACATCTATAGGATGCTGCATATCAGCATCCATTATGATAAGGGCATCAGTATCAATATGATCCAAACCTGCCATTATGGCTGTTTCTTTTCCAAAATTCCTAGATAAGTCTATATAACGAAAGTGATTGTCTTCACTACAAACTTTACTAATTTCGTTAAGTGTATTGTCTGTACTTCCATCATTTACAAATAAGAATTCCCAAAGATAATCTGAATTATCCTTGATGACTTGACTCATACACTTCTTTACTTCATTAATAGAGTCTTCTTCATTATATGCAGGTAGTAATATAGTTATTTTTTTCATTATCATTTAATTAATATTTTACTTGTACTTCCATCATTATAATGTATTATAATTAATCCCTTTTGTGGTTTATTTAAATTTTTACCTTGCAAATCATAGTAACCTATAATTTTCTTATTAAAGTTGTCAGTAATATTATCAATTATATTTTTGTTATCAGGAACATAATCTAATTGTTCGTCCATCCATTCAACTCTCTCTTTTATCCAACTTTTCAAATAATCAATTTCTTTTTCCCAACTATTCACACTTTGATAGTTAGGAACAGGCCAGACTTTCTTATTCCATAATGGCCATGCTTGATAATTTCGTTTTCTTGCACCTTTTATATCAAGGTGATTCACCAAAGAATCTATGGTCATATTTATGTGTTGATCACTATAAAATCCTTCTCGATATTGTGCCCACCGATTTTTAAGTTTTATTACATATGCTGGATCTTCCATAAGTCTCATCCACCAAAAAGGAACTTTCTGGTAAGCATTAGTAGCTGTTAAATAGGTATTTTGAAAAGACCAAAAATCTGTTAAATATGCTCCGCAATAATCAGCATTACCAAAAGCGATATTAAAATCCCATAGAGCAGTCTTAAAACGTGGATCAACAGAATCACGATGTTTATAAATATTCGTGCTTAATCTATAGCCATCTATATTGTTACTAAATTCTTGTGAAAGCTGTTGGTCAATAAATGATAGTGGATCTAAATATTTTCTATAGCCATTATTTTCATCCATAAAGTTTTCACTGGCCAATACGTCTTCCATTAAGTCTATTTGATTATGTATATACTCCAATTGTTCTGGAAAGTCTGGCATCATATCGTTATATTCTGGATGTTTGTACAAAAAATGAATTTTGTAATATTGAGAATAAGTTTTCCCATTGCTGTCCACAGCATAATGTTTAGAAGTATACCAATAATTTTCATCATTTCTATCAATTTCCAACTGATATCCCCCAGTTAATGCATCACCATTAGATCCTGGGTCTTTAAGATTTAGACGGTTTTTACTTTTACTCACACGCTCTGTCATGACATATACTCCATAGTAAATACCATCAACAATAACTTCACAATGGCGTGCTTTTGGTGTAAATTCAAAATAAGGACGAGCTAATTGAAACATTAGAACATCACGGATCATACTACGATCATTATATGGAGCCAGCAAAATCCAATCATTGTCCGCCGGTATTCCCATAATAGATACTTTATCTTTCTCTCCAGTTATATCTTGAGTTTTATAAGTTTTAAATCCATAAGGTTTTTTAGGAGATTCTGTGAATGAACTATTTCCTCTATATTTGATACCTATCCATCCTTCATAGTCAACAGACTGTTTCGAGTGGGTAATAGTATCGCCATAATTAATTCCATTAGGATTATTAATGATTTTCATCCTAACGGCGATACGATAATCTTTATGTATAATCTTTGAATTAGTATTTATAAAAACTATAGGTAGATTTGTCTCATCAATTGTTACATCAACATTTTCAGGTTTATAGTTGTTATTATCATAGTTATCTGCTAATGACTGTAAAGAGAAAAATGATAAAAATAGAAATGTAAAAGTTCTTATTTTTTGCGTAAATAAATGAAAAGCTATAGATAAATAGATAATTAAGACTGTTATAAAACATATAATTAAAAATTCAGTTACAAGTGATTGTGACTTAAGAAAATCTAAGTTTAGAACACGAATTATGAAGTAATGATAGATATAAATATAGAGTGTGTTATTTCCTATAAGAATTAATTGATTGTCAATCCAAGTTATATTATCTTTATATTTATAAAATATACCTATTAATGCTATAATAGCAACAATAGCTATCGTAAAATCTAAAACTATAGGAAGATTGTTTAATTTTTGAAATAATGTGATGATAAGTAAAAAGTAAAGAGTTACAGACAATATAGTTACTATCTTATTATTGGTTATATAGTTGAGAAAATTGTACTTACGAAATATGTATCTTAAAATAAAGAAAGGCCAAAAGGCATATGCTCCCCAAAAATTAAGAGAGTCGAATTTTGTATAATTAAGTTTTGTTAATAAATAGAGAGATAACCAGATACTCAGTGAAATTACAATATCTAAAGAAAAACTGAATAATTTTTTTTTGCATTTATTTATGTGGAATGGCATAAGTAATATATAGAAAATACTTAATGTTAACAGATACCAATATCCATTATGACCTCCATTAATAAAAAAATCTTTCACTTTATTTATAAATATAGCATTTATGATTCCTACAACAAACATAGGTATAATAAATTTTCGAACCTTTATAAAAAGTTTATTATTATCAGGCAATTCACTGATAACAATACCTGATAGAAAAAAGAATAATGGTACATGAAAAGTGCAAATAAGCCTAAAGATAACGTCATCTGTCTGCTTTTCATGATAGATGCAGAAATAGATAATATGGCCCATAACGACCATAATCATAGCAAAAGCTCTTAATTTATCTAAATATAAAAGTCTCTGTTTACTCACTATCATTTTTGTATTCAATAAATATATTTTTTATTCTGCGTGTAATATTATTAGGAGGTACTGTCATGACAAGAAATTTTTTATTGGCTATGTTTAGTACTTCATATTTGAAATCATCTAATTCGAATTTATAATCAGGATATGACATAATGCGTTGATAGAAATACAAGGGTACTTCTTCGTCTAAAATAAAAGATACATGATTTACTTGTTGATTTGATTTTAATTGCTGAATGAAAAGATTATGATGTATGTCAGTGTCATATTTTAGGTAAGCCCTTGAGTTTTCTTGTATATTATCTACAACATCTTCTGGTAGGAATAATACCCAATCTTTATTAAATAATTTAGCAACGCATTTATTATTAACATCTTTACAATCAAAAGCCATATAAACATTATAATAGTTGAATTCTATTGTAGGGTTAACATATCTTTTGGCTATTTTGTTTATCCAAATAGGCATATTGTATGGTAATTGGCGAACCTTAATAATATGACTGTTCTTTTGCTCTAACTGTTGATAATGGTATTTGTAATTTTGATAATTGATATAGCTAAATTTAATAGCTGGAATGGCAATAAGAATTGATATAACAATTATTGAACTAACAATACTAATTTCATAGCGATGCATCCATTTGCCCATCCAAATTTGCAGTACTATCAATATGGCCAAAAAGTCAGCACATATTGAAACGCGATCTAACGTAGTTCCACAAACAAATACAATTCCTAAAGCTATCAGCCACGCAATTAGCAAATAATAATGTTTGATAATAATTTTTTTTAATAGTTGTTTGTTTATTATCAGAATATAAAAGAGGGTTATTATTAATATCCATGATATTCGCATGCCAAATATTATATTTATGCATCCATAGAAAAGCCGTTTTGATAAAGAAATACCTTCAAAGTCTGTTCTTTCCCATAAAGCAGGCGATAAAAGTATCATTATCATACCACAACAATATGCCATCATACACCAAGTAGTAGTGCGTCTTAAGAGATTTTGTTTTCTATTGATAAATATGAATATTAAATTTGAAATAAAGATTGGTAGTGCAATAGCTTCGTGTGTCCATCCAAGGCAGAATGATATCAGAATAAAAAACAGATCAGACAATTCAAATTCCTTTTTCCCAAGAAAATGTAAAATCCATAAAAAGGCCATAGTAAAAACTAACCCCCATGTATAATTCACTGCACCCATAATCCAAATGAATCCAGTTCCAAAACCGTTTATTATCAAAAACAGCATACCAAATGTTATAGCAGTAAGGGTAAGAAAATATGTTTTATCTTTTGATACATAAGTTACTATACTCCCAATCAAAATAATAAACATGATGGTATTAAGAGTCTTATATACACTTTCAGGGGTTAGATTTAAGAGCATTTGAGCTATGAAGTGCAGTAAGACTCTTCCATTAATGCAATAATAATGTATAATTTGAGACTTTATAATATCATTTATTGATCGAATCGGTTCCAAAGGTGACAGCCAATCTTTTTGCCATACAAATCGATAGATTATGTCATCAGATAAAGTTGGTGCAGACCATAGCTGAAGAAGACCTATGATAGTTACTATTATTATTATTAATGTGATAGAATATACTTTATGCATTATTATTTCAATTTTCAGAGTTTCTTATTACATCTATATTTTCATGATTGACAATCCATACACACTTATAAGTTTCATTTTGCAATGCTTTTTTGCCTAATTCAACAGCTTTTAGGTATGCATTTTTATCCCTTGAGATAATAGTGTCACTAATAATTATTGGCCATTTATAGTTTGTTTCATATTTTGCTGCTAATCCCCATCCAAATGCCTCATATGGCACAGTACAGAATGATGATAATTTAGTAAAATTCTCTTCAATAATAATTAAAAAGACAGTATTAACTGGATTATCTGTTTTTCTTATTGCTTCTTCTGCCATTCTTTTTCCAGTTAACCCTGAAAGTATGGACTCTTGTGTAAGATGTATATCAATCAATAGGGCACAGATTATATATAATATAAAAGTTACAGAAATGTGTTTTAGATTATTATACTTTTCAATGCCTAATGCAACTAAGAGTGCAACAAAGACAAGTCCAGCATAAGTATGCATCATACTGAATACAGTTAGTAAATGAGGTGAAACAGCTATTAACAAGCATATTGCGATACATATAGTTTTCTTTTGTTTATATAGTTTTATATTTCCGAAAACAAAAAATAAAAAAGGTAGAGCTAATATAAATGAAATAGCTGCAAATAATAGGTTACGCTTCGGAGAATGAAGCAAATAAACATAGTCAATAGTAATAAAGGATGAGAATAGGAATTTTATAACATTCTTGACTATTTTAATTGATTCAGGTACATATTCTTGATGGATAGTAATATCTTTAGGTAATATGAAAATCAAGGTGAAGTAAGCAAGTATAATAGCAAATCCTATAATAAGGTCTTTCTTGAATGTTTTTAAAGCTATTATATCAAAACCAAATGCTAAAAGAGGACAGATTAGTGACCACATTAATCCATTTTCCTTTGTTAATGTAGTAATAAATATCAATAGTGGCCATATTATATATTTTCCCTTTTTAATATTTGTATATGCCATAAATGATATTATTCCAAAGGCTAAAGAAAATACCTGATTTTGACTATCAACAGCAAGTACAGAAGCTAAGACAGCAGGATTTAAGAAAAAGAATACAGTAACAATGTTTGCAGTATTTTTTTTGAAATCAAGATTGATAAGCAATCTGAAGAGTAAAAATGCGCATATAATATGTCCAAATACAACTAAACAATGGTTAAAAGCAGGAAATAGCAGTTGTGGATTACGTCCTACTATATAACCTATCCACGTATCAAATGGTCGCCAGTGGTATCCATAGAATAGAAAGTGTTCTTTGGTAAAGAATGGTGTAAAGTCAGGAGAGGTGGAGCTAGTCCAATCATCATGAGTTGGCAAAATTTGTAAGGTTACAAATAACAATATTGGTATGAATATGATGATAAGTATTACACTCCAATACTCTCTTAATTGACGATAGCGATTTTGCATACAGTCCCCTTTTTACCTTCGTTCGTAGCCGTAACAACCATATAGATACCAGAGGCGACACGATTCCCATTTTTATCATTTCCGTCCCATGTAAATGTACCGCCGTTACTACGTCCATCTGCTATCAAAGCACCGTTGGAAGATAGAATCTTCACATCAGCATTGTAGGAGAGTCCGACAATAGTGATGAGTCCTGAATAGTCTGGTGTGACAGGATTGGGATAAGCCCATACATTATCTTTTGTCATTTCTTCATTGATGGTTGTAGCATCGCTCATAAAAGAGCAAAGGCCATTTTCTGTTCCAAAGAACACTTCACCAGACTTATTATCAATAGCAATTGAATAAACAATATCTGAGAGTAGTTTACTATTTTGCGTTGTAAAGTGCAAAATCTGATTTATATTGTCATCACTTATAAGATATACACCTGTTCCATTGGTTGCAAACCATTTTCTATTACCAGCATCAATGCATATTGCATTTATATCAACATTGTTCAGCAGATAGTCAGCATAATTTGTCCCATCGTTACGAGGTACTTTAACTTGTGTGTAAATGGGGGTACTTGAATCAATTTGTGACTTTTCAAGCATTAATGGACCAGAAGTTGTTGCAATCCATAAATTTTCTTTTTTATCTTCAACGAGACATTTAATACCTCCATTTAATTGGATCTTTATGCCATCTTGATTGACAAAACTTGAAAAAGTTGTAATGCTCTGATTAAATGTATCATATCTGTAAAATGATGGATGCATCCAGTTGTTATTAACAAACCACATATATCCATTTTTGTCAAACCATATATCTTTTAAATTACCAAGGCTTTTATTAGAAAATCCGTCTGCTTCAAGTTTCATGAGTTCGGGGATATAATAAGACACAAAATTTCCTTCTGCTGTGTACTCTATTAAGGATTGGGTGGGTGCCTGACTATTAAATATCCAAAGATTACCCTTATCATCATACTTTACTCCAGTAATTAATTGATGATTTTTACTTTTTCCGTTATAACCCTCAATAGGACTATTATCACTATTGTAAAGTTTTACAAACTGACCGTTTCTGAATTCGTAGAGTCCATTTCTTGTTCCAGCAAAGAGGTGGCTATCATCTTTTGGATCGTAATCTATACATTTGACGTTAACAAAGGTCAAACCTGTATGTTGATAGATTGTTTCTGTTTCGAACGACTGCCATTCCCCATCTTTGAGAATCTGGATACATCCAGGAACAATGTCGCTATTACTTCCATCTGAAGTATAAAGTCTGCCATTCTCATACTTAATGTTGCCGAAATAATTATACTTCGGACCGCCAGGAGATAGCGTAGCTATGGTGTCATAGTATTTCTCCCAGTCAGAGTTGTCTGTTGCGAAAGCATCTGGGGGTAATGTTTCTGTTGGTGTCCAGTTTCCTGGATCGATAAGGTTAGCAGACAGTGGAGCTGATATATAGTCTGACTCTGAGATGATGGCATAAATGATATTGTTCTTAATGTCAGTATTGGTAATGTTTCTTCCCAGATTGTACGTCTCAGCGATTTCTGCTCTCTGCATATCTACTTTAACAATACCAAAGCCTGTGGATAAATATGCAAACTTGCCGTTAATGAAGACATTGTTGATAGTCTTGTCCTCTGTCATCGTCTTGGAGTACAGTGATGATATATTGGTGATGTTTCCATTTACATCCAGTAGGTCGATATTAGAGTTCTCGTATACCGCAATGAGCCGTTTGGCCTGTTTATTCCAGGCAATGAACTTGATGTTCGTATCAGAGAGCCCGTTCACCTTGTCGTAAGTTGTTATGCTCTGGTCTGTCTGATTGTACTGATACAGCCCGTTGCTTGCCCTGACGAAGATATCGTCGCCGGCAGCGCATATCTGCTGAATCTGGTGATACGACAGGTAGTTCTTCCATGTTCCAACTTGAGCAAAAGCGGAGACGACGGATAGGTTAAGAGCAACAAACATTATCAGAATCCTCCTAAGCAGGAATTCTGCGAGTTTCCTTGTTGCCCTTGCCCTATGGCTTATGTTATTCTTAATGTCCATTCCTAATTCAGCGAAAGTCTTGTCGTATCCATCTGGCTGGAATATCGGGTCGTATCCGAAGCCCTCTCCTCCCCTACGCTCTCTGATGATTTCTCCGTCGACAATTCCTTCGAACCTGTGAATCTCCTTGATAGCAGTACATCCACATGGACATACATTCTTTTTCTGAATCAGTGCTATTACTGTTCTGAATCTTGCTTTTCGGTCCTCATTCTCACCGAGTTCGTACAGCAGCCTACTCATATTTGCCTCAGAGTCGTGTGATGCTGGTTCTGTTTTTCCTGATGATAGTGGATTATCAGGCATAGCAGCGTATCTGGCAGAATAGACACCAGGAGCCCCTCCTAATGCATCTACCTCAAGACCTGTATCATCGGCAAAACAGTCTATGTGATAGTTGTCATACACGTACTGGGCTTTCTGGAGTGCATTCTCCTCAAGAGTCTTGCCTGTTTCAGGTATATCAACGTTACACCCGATATCACTAAGTGAGAGCACCTCAATACTCTCTCCGAGTATGCTGCGGATCTCGTCGAGCTTATGTTTGTTGTTTGTTGCAAATACTATCTTCATGAGGTAGATTTATTAGAAGTGATAGATGGGTTGGACGACTTTACTTTCACCTTCATCTCGTCGAACCCTTCTCCGTAGACACCGATAACTGCACTTTGCGATACGAATGCCTGTGGGTCAATCATTTTTATGAGTCGGAACATGTTCACGCTCTCGTTCTTCTTGGCAAGGATACAGAGCACTTTTATATCTTGGCCTGTATACCATCCGTGCCCGTCGAGTATTGTCACTCCGTGATTCATCTGGGTGCCTATGGCATTGGCTATCTCCTGCCACTTATGGGTGAATATCATGAATTGTACCGACTCACGACGGGCATTCATAACGTAGTCGAGCACAAAGTTCTCCATTGCCATC
>ERZ842401.6271-NODE-6271-length-12741-cov-3.878449_pt1 | contig 12741 bp, 10 predicted proteins | sample MGYA00521270_ERZ842401 | MGnify/ENA primary metagenome ERZ842401 (study PRJEB31892, sample SAMEA3878208) | bioreactor metagenome | biome: Moose rumen | place: Sweden | collected 2011-10 | study: EMG produced TPA metagenomics assembly of the PRJEB12797 data set... | reverse complement strand
AATGACGTCCGGCGTTCGCGTGAGCTTTCCTGTCGCTCGGCCGGCCCATGTCGGGGCCGATGAGCAGGATGGTCATGATTCCTGCATGTTCTGTCCAGGAAGGCCGGAGAGGGTTGGATGTATCGCGGAACGGAGGCGCGACGATCCCTGTTATTCGGGGCGCATCCGCGACAATCCAGATTATAATGTATCATCTATTGATTTTCAAATCAGATATTGCCAACATGATTGCGATTGATGCTCTCTTATTACGGTTATAAGTATTGCAATATTGAATGGATGTATATTCTAATCAATCCAACTGGGCATTGTTCTCTCAACAAGTTTAAGTAACTATGGATGGTTCTGCAAGTAAGCGATTAATCGACCATTTTGATTGATAATTCGCCCTTAATTAAGGAACATGAAATCATGAACGGCATTTCGAAAGCTCTGATGGCCGCTGCCATCGCGCTGCTCATGGTGGTCACTGCAGCCGCCATATGCACCGACGACAGCGACGCTTCTGCGGGCTCCAACGGAGGCACCGTCAACGCTACCACAGGCGTCGCCCTCATGTCCAACCCGCACAGCGACTACACCAAGCTCCCCAGCGGGGGGAGCACGTCCGTCGTAAACCCCACGGCCAGGTGCATGGTCTACGGGAACGTCGACAACGACGACGACATCGACAACGACGACCTGACCGCGCTCAAGGCGCTCGTGTCGGCCAACAACTGGAATCCCAGCAGGCAGCCGTACGCAGACGTCAACTACGACGGTAAGGTCAACTCCGCCGATGTCACCTACTTGGAGGCCATACTCAACGGCGACAAGGTCCTGCTCTACTACATGGCGAACGGGCCCGACGCCATGGTCACCAAGCGCGTCAACTACGTCCACTATCCAATCCAGGGAGCGATCGGCGTCAACTACGAGTTCGGAATGAACGCCTGCAGCGTCATGGGCATATACGACGACATCACCGCAGGGACCGAATGGTACCTGAAGAACGCCTCCGAGAAGAGGTACCCCGGCATCAGCGGATGGCAGTCCCTCGGGTTCGGATACAACAACGGCCGCGGAATCGTCGCGGAGACCGCTATGGCCACCCACGTGAGCTCCATCATCGGGTTCACCAGGGCCGACCAGGCCAGGGTCCTCGAGGCCTACAACGAGTCCCCCTCGAACCAGTTCGTCATCGACTCGATCGAGCTCAGGTTCGGGACCGTCGCCTCCAACGGGGCGTCCATGATCGACGACCTGATCACCGCCGGATGCCTGTACGGGTGCCAGGACGCCGTCCTCCAGTACGCCGACTTCTACGACGCCAACGTCGCGAAGATCGCCTCCTACACGTCCAAGATGTCCCCCGCGTACACGTTCGTCTGCGCGTACAACACCGACAACTCCGTCACGACTTACGTCGACACCAAGGACAGCTCCTCCGGGTCCCAGTTCGGGGACGACTACACCATCTGCCTCACCGGCATGAAGGACCTCTACTACAATGTCCAGCCCTCCAACTACTACGAGGTCAACATCGAGGACATCATCGCCAAGAACCCCGACGTCATCGTGATCTCCCTCTGGGGGAAGATGACCGAGGACACCACCCCCGAAGAGGGGCAGAAGATGTTCGACGAGGTCGCCAAGTACTTCAAGGCAACCAGCGCGTACAAGAACAAGCAGATCTACGGGGTCAACTTCGAGACCATCGGGACCTTCTACGGTGTCTCCCAGCTGCCCCTGATGGCTTCGTACATCTGGCCCAGCAACTTCTCCGAGGAGGACGGATGGAACGTCCTGAAGGAGTGCTACGCCGACTACTCCGAGATAGACACCACCAAGTACGACGTCACCCAGATGGGGTCCCTCCTCTGTTACAGGATGGCCGGATACAGCGTCGCGTACTACGACGACACCCCCATCCTCTGGGTCCGCGGTAACGTCGACGGCGACCATGACATCGACGCCAAGGACCTCGGGGTCCTCCAGGCCATCATCGACGCCAAAGGGACCTACAGCAAGTACCCCTGGGCCGACGCCAACGGCGACGGCAAGATAGACAACGACGACATGGTCCAGCTCAAGGCCATGATCGACGGCACCGCCCAGAAGATCTACTACCAGAACATCGACGGGAAGGTCTGCTCCTTCGTCGTCCGCGACGAGATCAACGCCGTCCCCGTCAACAAGTGCCAGGCCGAGGACATCCTGATGGTCATGAACGTCGACGACAAGGACAGGATCGTCGGAGGGGACCAGCAGTGCTACAAGTACAACAACGAGCTCGCCCTCACATGGGTGAATTCCTCGTCCGACGTCGGCGCGGCCAACATCGACCCCTCTAAGGGAGTCGTCTGCACCGGCACCAAGAACGGGGAGACCCAGGCCGAGATCATCTCCCTCCTCGAGAAGCACTACGGGCACATCGAGATCTGCCTCGGGAGCTCCTCCTCCTACGGGACCAACCTCGAGACCGACTTCGCCAACGATCCCAACGTCTCCGTGATCCGCCTGCCCTCCTGGGAGAGCAAGATGGAGAATGGGGAGCTCGTCTACGGGGCCCTCAACGGAGTCATGACCTACGGATACCTCTTCGGAGGGGTCCAGAAGGACAAGGAGTGGGACCAGGCCCTCAAGTATTACGACTGGTACATGGGATACTACAAGCCCATCGTCGAGGCCGCAGCCTCGATCCCCACCGCCGACAGGCCCACCGTCCTCGTCACCTATGTCGAGGACTGCTACCCCGGAGCGACCAACAAGGTCCTCGCGGAGACCTCCGGAGACTACGAGTACTCCGTGCTCTGCGGCGGGAACAACATCGGCAACAAGTTCGGAACCGGATACGTCTCCTTCACCAAGGAGGACCTCGCGGCCTACGCCCAGAACGTGGACTACTTCATCGCCGAGCCCTCCGGAGTCTACGGGGACGGCGGAAAGCAGTACGTCATAGACGCGGTCCAGAAGGCCATCGACGTCTGCGACGGATACATGTCCACCTCCTCCGACATCTACTCCCTGTCGTTCATGGTGACCTCCGGACCCGGTGTCCCCGTCGCCATGGCCACCATGGCCAAGATGTTCTACCCCGACAACGCCACCTTCGCGTCCATCGACAGCGACAAGGCGTGGGCGGAGTACCTCGCCCTCATCGGATGGGACAAGAGGACCGACGTCTCCGACATCGTGTCCAGCGGCCCCGGCCACACCAAGACCCCCGTGTCCGGGGACGTCCCCGTCACCGGCATCTCGCTCAACCAGTCCAGCGTGACCGTGAAGGTCGGCGGCACCGCGGTCCTGACCGCGACCGTGTCGCCCTCCAACGCCACCAACCAGAAGGTCAACTGGACCACCAGCAACCCGGCCGTCGCCACCGTCTCCAACGGCGTCGTCAGTGCCGTCGCGACCGGCACCGCGGTCATCACCGCCACCACCGTCGACGGAGGGAAGACCGCGACCTGCACCGTGACCGTCGGGACCTCCGACGTCCCCGTCACCGGGGTCAGCCTCGACAAGGCCTCCGCGACCATGAAGGTCGGGGACTCCGCGAAGCTGACCGCGACCGTGAGCCCCGCCGGAGCCACCGACAAGGCCGTCACCTGGACCACCAGCAACAAGGACGTGGCCACCGTCGACAGCAACGGGAACGTCAAGGCCGTGTCCGCAGGGAGCGCGACGATAACGGTCTCCACCCACGACGGAGGAAAGACCGCGTCCTGCACCGTCACCGTCCAGGAGAACAGCAGCGGAAGCGACAACACGATGCTCTACGTGGGCATCGCGATAGTCGCCCTCGTCATAGTCGCTCTTCTCGCCCTCTTCTTCATGAGGAAGAACAAGAGCGCCTGATCCGACGGTCTCCGAAACATCTTACCGGTCCTTCGGGACCGGCCCTTCCCTCCGGCTCCGGATCCCGTCAGCCGAAGGCGGAACAATCGTCGAGGTGTCACATGACTTCAGAAGCCGAACTATCAGACGCCGCCGTCTCCGAGCCGGACTACCGACGCATAATGAGCGACAAGGCCCTGGCATCCGTATCCAAATGGACCGAGCCCATCGATGAGGACAAGGCCGAGGACGAGGTCGCGGACTACCGCAGGCACACCATGCGCAAATGGCTGTTCATGGCCGTGTGCGCGGTCATCGTAGTGGTGGTGATGGGATACGCCCTCACCGTCGGGGACTACCACATAGGGTTCTGGGAGACGTACGAGCTCCTGTGGAACCACATCAACGGATACGTCCCGGTGGAGAACTTCACCAAGGACTGGGTCGTGGTCCAGATGAGGCTCCCTCGCATAATCGCGGGAGTCATAGCCGGGGCCGGCCTCGCCTGCTGCGGAGCCGTCCTCCAGAGCACCCTGCTCAACCCTCTGGCCGACACGTACACCACCGGGGTATCCTCGGGAGCGTCCTTCGGAGCCACCATCTCCATGGTCGCCGGGGTCACCATCCTCTCCGGCCCCTACGCTCTTGTCACGAACGCCTTCATCTTCGCGATGATACCCGTGGCCGTCATCGTCCTGACGACCAAGAAGAAGAGCTCCTCGCCCACGACCCTCATCATGGCGGGGATCGCAATCATGTACATATTCAACGCCCTGACCACGGCGCTCCAGCTGAGGGCCGACCCCGACGCGCTGGCGACGATCTACCAGTGGCAGGTCGGGACGCTCACGATGGTCGACTGGGACGACACCTTCGTGATGCTCCTCGTGACCGCGATCGGGCTCGTCGTCATGATCATGCTCTCCAGGAGCATCAACGTCCTCGCCACAGGCGACGAGAGCGCCAACTCGATGGGGGTGAACGCCAGCAGGCTGCGCATAATAGCGCTGGTCGTGTCCACGGTGGTGACCGCGGGCATCGTGGCGTTCACCGGCCCCATAGGCTTCGTCGGCCTCGTCGCGCCGCACATCGTCCGCCTGTTCATCGGGGCGGACAACAGATACCTGATACCCGCTTCCGCGATCTTCGGATCCGCGCTCATGGTGACCGCCGACCTTCTCGGCAGGACGGTCATCGCTCCCGCGGTCCTCGAGGTGGGAGTGGTCATGGCGTTCCTCGGAGGCCCGATGTTCCTCTGGCTCGTCATGAGGAAGAACTCCAACGTGTGGTGATCCCATGGCATTCAGTATCAACAGGGAGAGCGTCGAGAAGGAGATCGCCGGATGGTCCGGCCCTCCGCAGATCGACATCGAGGACGTGGAGTTCTCGTACAGGAGCGGGCACACGATCCTGCGCGACGTCAACATTCATCTGAAGGGCCCCGGGCTCGTGAGCATCCTGGGCCCCAACGGGGTGGGGAAATCCACCCTGGTGAAATGCGTGAACCATCTGATCAAGCCCTCCAGCGGGACCATAAAGATCAACGGCGTGGACGTGAGCTCCATGTCGAGGAAGGAGATATCCAAGCTGGTGGCGTTCGTGCCGGCCTCGTCCAACGACGTGTTCTCCATGCCCGTCCTGGACGCGGTCATGGTCGGGAGGTACAACAAGGCCAAGATGGGCAGAGCCGGGATAAAGGAGGACCTGGCCAAGGTCAGCAAGGTCCTCGAGATGCTCGACCTTAGCGACCTTGCCATGAGGGGCTACAACCAGCTCTCCGCCGGACAGCACCAGAAGGTGTCCATCGCCAGAGGGATCGTCCAGGAGACGCCCATCCTCATCCTGGACGAGCCCACCTCGAACCTGGACGTCAAGCACCAGGTCTACATCAGCCAGCTCATGAGAGCGCTGGCCGAGGAGACCAACATGCTGATCATCACCATCTTCCACGACCTCAACATAGCCGCGAAGTACTCCAACGAGGTCATCGTGCTCGCTAAGCCGGGAGTGGTCTACGCCACCGGGAAGCCGTCGGAGATCCTCACGCCGAAGCTTATCCGCGAGGTATACGGCATCGACAGCAGGGTCGAGACCGAGGACGGATACCCGTACGTCGTCCTCCAGTCCACCATATACGACGATGACGGGGTGCCGGAGGAGGAGCCCATGACCGAGGAGGAGAGGGCGGAGCTCGAGCTGAAAGAGGAGAGGCTGAAGAGGGGATACCGATGGCGATACCATGAATCTGAAGACGATGTGGGCGATCACGCTGGCCGCGATCATAGCGGTGGTCGCCATAGCGGCGGCCTACGTCCTCACCAGCGGCGGCGAGGGCGAGAGGGGCGACGGCCCCGGCTCGCTCGTCGGGACCCAGATCGGGGCGGATGACTTCCCCAGCGCCGACTCTCGCCTGTGGGTCTGCGGCAACGCCGACATGGACGACGACATCGACTCGGACGACGTGGCGTACCTGCAGGCGGTCATGTCCGGGACGAGGGCTAGGAACGTCTTGTGCGACGCCAACGCCGACGGGAAGGTGGACCAGGAGGACGTCGAGCATGTCAGGTCCATGATGTCCGGCGCGAGGACGGATGTCTACTACATAGACAACTACCAGAAGCTGGCCAAGGTCTCCTGGCCCGTGTCGAGGATAGCGATAGGGTTCAGCTCCGGCGCCTATCTGGCCGACCTCATCGGCGTCACCCAGAAGGTCGTCGCCGTGGACTCGAACTACATCAAGGCCTACTGGTCCTCGATCTCCCCGCATTATGCGTCGGCGATGTCCTACGGCACCGTGGAGGAGGACACAGCGTCCAAGTATGACGCCATCATCGCGTCGGGGGCGGACGTCTTCGTCCCGGGATGGTCCCAGAAGGCCGTCGACGCCCATGCGCTGAAGGTCCTGAACGCCGTCGGCATCGACCAGATGTCGATCAGCACCGCCGACATGGACGTCGGGTCCGACATAAGCAACATGCGCACGGACCTCAACGTCCTGATGGCGGCGTACCTGCTCCAGGGCGACCTGCCCAAGGCGTACCGCTATCTGGAATGGCACGACGGGATCCTGTCCAAGGTCGGCGCCTTTTCCGACGCCCTCCAGGACAAGGACAAGTACGACATGCTGATCGCCAGGAACTCCTACGGGCTCCCGGAGCAGGAGAGGCCGGAGACCATCATGATCTCGGGCCTGAACAGCATCAACAACACCCATGCGGAGGTCGCCGGAGCGCTGGCCGTGGCCAACCACGACCCTGCCATAACGTCCAACTACGTCAGTCTGGAGGACTCCGCGATCGCGAGGCTCGTGGAGAAGCACGCCAACAACGGCGAGTTCTTCTACACGCTGAACATCCAGTCGGGGATCTCCGGGAAGTACGACCTGAAGGAGGTCATGCCCGGCGACAAGAAGGCGCTGGACAAGCTCGTCCCGGACGTGGACGTGCATCACCTGGGCATCGCCAGGGAGGTCGGGAACGGCACCATGGACGTCTTGGAATGCGTGTTCATGCAGAACATAATGTATCCGGACGCCGGGACCGGGCTGGACTGCGAGAAGCTTTTCCACGAGTACTTCCAGGAGTTCGCCTCGCACGACTACTACAGCGGCCTGAAATTCGACGACTTCTTCGTCGACGGGAACGACGTCGGGCTCCGAGGGGCCATGCCGTCATAAAGAGGGGGCGGGGCGACGGCCCCTCCTCCCAAACCGTTTCTCCGAGGCCCTCAGCAGATCCTGGGGACAGGGTCTCCGGCAGGGGCCTCCAGGATCCTCTTCCCGCCTATCTCCGTCCTCAGCACGACCCTTTCGACGCCTTCCACGGCCTTGCCTATGATAGCCGCGTTCTTGCCCTCAGGCGTCCTCCTGATGGCCTTGAGGACCTCCTCCGCCATTTCCGGGACCACTCCGATGATCGCCTTCCCCTCGTTGCCTATGCTCAGGGGGTCGATCCCCAGAAGGTCGCAGGCGCTGACGACGCCCTCCCTGAGGGGTATCGAGGCGTAGTCTATCTCCATCCCGACGTGGGACTTGGAGCACCACTCGTTCAGGGTGTTGGCTATCCCGCCGCGGGTCGGGTCCTTCATGGCCACGATCCCTCCGGCCTTCAGCCCCTCGGCGATCATCCCGTTCAGCGGCGCGACGTCGCTCTGGACCTCGCTGTCGAACCCGTATCCCTCGCGGAAGGAGAGCAGGGCGATGCCATGGTCCCCCATGTATCCGGATGCGATGATCACGTCCCCCGGCCTGACGGAGGAGTCCGTGCACCATCTGTTCTCCACCTTCCTGTACTCGGCGGCCTTGGCCAGGTCCGAGTCCAGATACGGGGACCTCTTTCCGACGGCGGAGGTCGCCATGACCATCTGGTCGACGGCTCCAGCCTCCACCACCTTGGTGTCCCCGGTGGCGATGGGGACTCCGCAGCCGGCGGCGGTCCTCCCCATGCTGTCCATGACCTTGTCAACGACATCCATGTCCAGCCCCTCCTCTATGATGACGGAGCATCCGAGGGCTATCGGCGAGGCCCCCATGACGGAGATGTCGTTCACCGTCCCGGCCACCGAGATCCTCCCTATGTCCCCTCCGGGGAAGAACAGGGGCTTGACGGTGTGGCCGTCTATGGTGAAGACGACGTCGTCGACGACAGCGGAATCATCCATGGAGTCCAGCGGAACGTCCGCCTTCATCTTGGGAAAATGGCTGGTGACGTGCTTGGTGAGGAACTCCTGCATGAGCTCTCCGCCCGCACCATGGTTCATGATCACTTTCGGCATGGGGCGGTAATCATGGCATCCGAATAAAGGAGTTGCTACAGAGGCGGAGCCGATGCCAGAACTCAGGGCGAAGCCATGTTTTATATCGGGCATCCGGTAATGTGGAACGGGCCCCGTGGGGTAGGGGGATATCCTGTTGGACTTCGGAACCAACAACTCGGGTTCAAATCCCGGCGGGGCCGCTGGTTTCATTTTCCGGCAGGCGCGTATCTGCCGATCACGGTGTCATGTGCCAGGACGTGCCCCATCATCGCGAACATCAGCTCGTTCAGCGCGAACCCCTTCCCCAGGCCGAGCTCGCGGTCGAGCGCGAAGACCCCGAGGGTGGACCGGTGCTCCTTGTCCGGAGGGGCCATCCCGCCGTAGCCGGTCGCCTTGTCGACCGGGAACCTGTCCAGCACCCCCGCCCAGCTGTTGCGGCCCTCGACGAAGTCCTCGGCCCTTCTGGATTCGCCCTCCTTCACCTCGGTCCTCTTGAGGTCCGCCAGGATCCAGTGGATCCAGTTGAACCCGGACACCGGCACGGCGTCGTAGTCGTCGAGGACGACCGCGAAGCTCACGGTGCCTTCCGGAGCGTCCAAGATCCTGAACGGGACGGACAGGGACGGCATCCCGTCGATGAACGAGCCGCCTTTGGAGCCGTACCTGTCCAGGAAGAAGCCGTCCTTGATCCCGTCGCTGACGACCCTCATCTCACTTTCCCTCGTAGCTTATCAGGGAGACCACGTCGTATCCCTTCAGCCTGTCCCGCCCGCCGAGTCCGGCCAGCTCCATGACGAAGCATATCTTCACGACGGTCCCTCCGAGGCGCTCGATCATCTTGACCATGGCCTCGGTGGTCCCTCCGGTGGCGATTAGGTCGTCCACGATCACGATCCTCTGTCCGGGCTTCACGGCGTCCTTGTGCATCTCCAGGGTGGCGGTGCCGTACTCCAGGGCGTAGTCCTCCGAGATGGTCTCCCTCGGGAGCTTCCCCTTCTTGCGGACGAGCACGAACCCCTTGTTCATGGCATAGGCCACAGGGGTCCCGAAAACGAATCCGCGGGATTCCGATCCGGCTATGAGGTCGAAGTCGATGTCTTTTAGCTGCTCGACCATCTGGTCTATGGACATCCTGAGCCCGACGGGGCTGCTGACGATGGTGGTGACGTCCCTGAACATGATCCCGGGCTTGGGGAAGTCCGGTATGGTCGTCACGAAGTCCTTGAGTTCCATGCGTGGATATCCCATAGCACAGACTTAAACAATACAGTCGGCCTCAACGACCTGCACGGGCCGGATGGAAGAAGACCGACCCGAACTTCCCGCCCCTGTCAAGGGTAAGCGCGTTTATTGCGGTCATCCGTTGAGTCTTGCGAACGGATCAGGCGGCAATGGCGCAAAGGGGACAAGTGTCGATCGACCGTTCTTTCCCGCGGGCCCAATTGCATCCTTTCAATCCGTTCTCGCCGCAGATCCAGGTTACTTGCCGTTTGGAAATTCTCTCTCGCCTCCCTTGAGTGTTAGTACGTGATGCTACTATTTATAGTAATCTATCAACGTTTTTCGAAGGATATAATATAGTTGTAGAAATAATACGTAATACTTCTACGATATTCGTAAAAGAATAAAGTCATCTTTATATGCTTGCGAGCACATTCGACTTCTCAAGGCACGGCTTCGCATCACGTTTTTCACAGCACGGTCGCGCATTTCGAATCCTGGCCGGAAGAGAGGGTGAAAAGGTAAGATGCCCGGCCGGAGCCGGGGTTTTGACGGATCAGTAGAGCTGCTCGGAGCAGAACGGGCAGAACTTCGGGGTCTTCGGAAGTCCCGAGAGGTCCTTTCCGCAGTACGGACAGGTCTTGTAGCTCGGGGCCGCTCCGGCGCCGGCGTTGGCGGTTCCCTGCTGAGCGCCTCCCTGGGGAGGAGCACCCTGAGGAGCGCCCTGCGGAGGGACGCCCTGGGGCCCGGGATACTGAGCTCCGAACTGGGGCGGGTAGCCCTGGGGCGCGTACGGAGGCTGCTGGTACCCGCCCTGCTGCTGCATTCCGGGAGCGGGCCTTCCGCATGAGCTGCAGAAGGAGTAGGGGTAGAAGTTCGGCCTTCCGCAGTACGGGCAGAGCATCTGCTGCTGCTGGTACTGCTGGGGCGGCTGCTGCTGTTGCTGCTGTTGCTGCCCCATGAGGCCCTGGTACATCTGCGGGAACAGGAGCATGCCGGTGCCGATCGCGGCCCCTCCGTCGGAGTTGCCTATTGCGTCCGCCATCCTGTCCATGACCTCGTACCTCTTGAAGGACTCTCCGTTGGCGCTGCTGAACTGGAGGTATTCGAAGATCTTCTGCTGGTCCTCCTCGGTGGTCCTCAGGTCGGCGATCTTCAGGGCGAGGAGCTCTATCCCCCTCTGGGTGAAGTACTGCTCGATCTTGGTCTTGGTGACAGTCGAGGCCTTCTCGAGGTTGCCGTACACGTCCATGTAGTACTGGGTCGCGAGCTGCTGGGTGATCTGCTCGTTTATGAAGCTCTTCATGAACGCGTTGACGTCGCCGGTGGTGTACGCCTTGAGCCCTCCGAGGACCTGGGTGAAGAACACCGCGACATCGTTCACGCGGAACTGGTAGTCCCCGTTCGCCATCAGGGTTATGGGGACGTCGTACCCGTTCGCGGCCTTCATCATGCCGCGGATGCCCCATTTCCCGTTGAACATCTTCAGGGAGATGTATATGATCTGCACCTTGAACGGGGTCTCCTTGTATCCCAGGGCGAGGTTGTACAGCTTGGTGAGCCAGGGGATGTTCGCGGAGGTGATGAGGTGCCTTCCGGGATCCAGGGTCCCCTGGAGCTGGCCGTCCCTTATGAACAGGGCCACGGCGTGCTCGGGGACCGTGACGGAGGTCAGGGTCCTGAGGTCGTCGTGGGTGAAGGCGTAGACGATGTCGTCGGGGCCCTGGTTGCTCCACGTGATCACGTTGGTGTTCGTGGCCATCTCAGATCGCCTCCTCCTGCTGGAAGCCTCTCATTATGGCCTCCCTCTGGTTGTAGTCCTCGAGCATGTCGTCGATGCACCTCTCGTACTTGCGGAGGTCCTTCTTCACGAGGGTCCCCTCGTCGACCATCTCGAGCATCTTCTCGGTGGCCTCCCTGAGGGCCTGGATGTCGTCCAGGATCTTCGCGTCCCAGGACATGACCCTGTCGAGGTCGTCCTCGAGGATCTTCACGGAGTCGTGGAACCCGGAGTACCCGTTGACCGCCTTCTTGATGTCGATGTCGTACTTGTCGATCTTGGTCCTTATCCTCTCGACGTCCATGAGCAGGTCGAAGTCGTCGACCAGGCCCTTCTGTATCTCGGCGAGGTCGGCCTTGGTGCCTTGGATGGTGCGGGACAGCTCCAGCCTGACGGCCCTGTCCGCGTCCCTGCGCAGGTTCTTCTCCTTGTACCCCTTGTATCCAGGGATGTACATCTTGATCTTCTCGAAGAGCCCCATGTCGCTCTTCATCTTCGATTTCACAGTGTTGTCTAAGTCTGACATGCTATCACGAGTTCCTGTTCTTGATTGCCATTACTATTCCGGTCACAGCCAATATCACTATGAAGATCGCCACGGTGAGCATGATGTTCTTCATGTAGCTCTGGACGAGCCCTGCGACGCCCACCCCGGCGATCAGTATCCCCATAACCAGGGTCGCGTCCCCGGTCGATCCTCCGAAGTTGTTGTTGTTCTTCCCCCCTCTGAATATCGAGGTCACTCCAAGGAACAGCCCGAACACTATGAGTATGCCCCATATTACGTCGAGTATCTGGCCGGTGGAAAGGTATACCACTATCCCTACCGCTATGGACAGGAGCAGCGCCCCTACGGTTATAGCGCTCCATGTGTTGTTGTTCATGGCCATTCTACCACACTCTTTCTTCTTTTTTAGATTATAACTATGCCATTCGCCCCGAGAGCGCTGACCACCTTGGGGGCCAGGCTTCCGAAGGCCTTGGGCAGGGTCACCGTGTTGCCTTCGAGCCTGCAGGGCACGTAGACCAGCTGCTTGACAAACGGTTTGCTGAGCTTGAGTTTGGAGTGAGTCTTGGAGCACTGCTTGAGGTACTCCTCCACCAGCTTGGTGGCTTCCGTCTTGGTGCTGAGCGGGACCGCTATCTTTCTGGTCGCAGGGGAGTTGTTG
>ERZ842401.6270-NODE-6270-length-12741-cov-4.774239_pt1 | contig 12741 bp, 12 predicted proteins | sample MGYA00521270_ERZ842401 | MGnify/ENA primary metagenome ERZ842401 (study PRJEB31892, sample SAMEA3878208) | bioreactor metagenome | biome: Moose rumen | place: Sweden | collected 2011-10 | study: EMG produced TPA metagenomics assembly of the PRJEB12797 data set... | reverse complement strand
CGAGATCTACACTCTTTCCCTACACGACGCTCTTCCGATCTCCATCATGGGTTGACCACCCATCATACCGCCACCCATCATGGGTTGACCACCCATCATGCCGGGCGAGCGGCCGAAGCGGCCGTCGGCAATCTGCTGCTCTTGGAAGGCCTCCATGCCATCGCGCTGGATGCGCATGCGCTCGCGCTGGTCCTCCATCTGCATCTTGAGCATCTCAACGCTCTGCAGCCCCGACATCTCTTTGTTCAACTCGTTTTGATGCCGCATCGAGTCGATGGCAACTTCGTTCTGGGCGACCACGCGGTCTCGCTCCAAATCGCTCGTTAAAGCTTTGAGCTGACGATAGTTGGGGCTTTCTTTGTCGATGTTGATTGACGTGATGTCGAGTGAACGCACGGTGATGGCAAACAGCTGCTCAATCTTAGGCGTGACATACTTCTGAACAAGTTCGCTGATTTCGAGAATCTTCCGCTCAAGGTGCACAACGGGAATCTGTGCGTCGGCCGGCGCGTTGGCCACAACCCCCTTCACATATTTGGTCACCTGACCACGAAGCTTGTTCTGGAATGTTTCGTCGCTGAAAGCCTCGTTCTTATTAATCTGGTGAAAGAGATCCATGTCGTCGATGCTATACACAATCATGCCGTGCACCGATACCGGTACTCCTTGATCCATGAACCGCGGGTCAAACACGTCAAAATAAGGCACTGCAAACTTCACCTGGCTACCCTTGCTCAGGTTGCTCAGGTTGGTCATGTTGTTTTGCACCACCTGCCGCGCGGCCTGTTGGGCAGCAAGGCGTTTCTCTTCCTCAACTTCTTTCTTTGATTTAAATCCAAATACTGCCATAATGTTCGGTCGTAAACTATGATTATATTATCATTTGGGGATTTTGCTCCAAGCGTTCTCGTAATTCGATAAGTCTCTTACAAGCACATTGTCAACGCCTTTGTCTTTTGGAATGGGAGCCCATTGGGACATTCCATTGCGACGCATCTGCTCTGTAGCCATCTCCTGATGCGTAAGCACATAATAGTGCGAGACATTAGTCTTGTCGATATAGACTAACACCCAATAGTCGGGGTGAGGAATCTGATTTGGACTTGCATACTTTTGGAAAAAACCGGTTACAATGGTTTTGCGTTTGTTCCTACTAGTCTTGACCTCTATGCGCTGGGCTCTTCCATTTTGTGGGGAAACAATAATATCAACAGCTTTATAATTGCCCAGGGTTATTGATGCTTCATAGCCTCTCTTACAAAGCTCTGAGCAAACGCCGAACTCTCCGGCCATGCCTGTGCAATATTTTTCTTTTGCAGTTAGTGCCATAGGTTTTTTAGATGTTGAAGTATGTTAAACCATAACAATGACATCAGCTATTAGCCAATGATGTATAAGCAAGTGGTTACTATTATCGCTAAAGCCATAAAAGACATGCAACCTGCTTTTTGTCGAGGGTTTCTTTGTTCATTGCCATCAATCTGATGCTGTTCAAAAAAACTTTGGAACATGGAATCATTCGTGAATAAAATCTTTGCCTTGTTGATACATTCGTCATACTTTGCTTTATATGCTTTTTTTAGTTGCGGTTCATAAACACCAGATGTGTTTTTCCATTTAGATTGCATTGAAATAGCAAAGTCAAGCAAATCTTCTTTTGTGGTTGGCACAGGAAAGCTCTTGATTACTCTTGCTTGCTCGTTCATTGAGTTCATTTGATGGTTAGGTTGTAGAAAAGGATTCACCTTTTTGTCTCGATAATATTTTGCAATTTCATCTAGTTTATCTGCAAGCTGTTGAGAGGATTTGAGGGCCTCCACACCTCGGAATTCATAACCGCAGGCACTGCATTTCACTGCCATAGGTTCTACCGGCTCACCACAACGGGGGCATTTCTTCACCTCACCAAATTTGTCGCTGGGAGGAGTCGGGCGTAGCCAGTCTTCCTCGCGTTTCATCTTAGCCAGACGGCCTTCGATAACCACATCAAGTTCGTCGGGATCAACACCTTCTTCGGCCGCACGTTTGTGAAGCACGGCACGTTCTTTGTCAGTCAGCACTCCATCGGCAAGAGCAGCTTCGATGACACTCTCTAATTCTTTCGAAAACATGTTTTTAATTTTGCCAATTTATGCCTACTCTGTTGCGGGATTTTCGGCTTCCTCCTTTATATTGTTTCTGTCTTATTTTGAGAAAATGATATGCTTTCCAGTAGGTTTTCCATATATGTATTGCCTAGTAATTATATTGGTATTAATGCCTTTGGCATTGCAAATGTCTTTGAATATTTTCATCTCGACATCAGTTACATCTTCGGCCTTCTTCCACAGTTGCTTTGTAGTTTTTATCAACAACCTCATAGTATTCTCCAAGAGGTCCACTGATATTTGTCGATACCACTCTGATACCGTCATCACCACTACAACCGGAAAGTCCAATCAAACAAGCAAAGAGAGCCAAGAGGACAGCATTGCTAAAAAAAAGACTTCTTCATTGTTAGTTAGTTTTGTGAGTTCTTTATTTTTATTTAAGCGGACAGATGGAAAGAACTCGTTAACCCATCCAGTTCGCTCATTTCTTCAATGCAAAGTTGCAAACTTTTCAAGGAATAGAAATTATTCAAACTGGTTCAAGTTTAATGGAGATATAACTTGAACCAGTTTGAGCAGTTTTGAATCATTTTGAATCGAGATTATTTTGTGTTTAGTCGGTTTGAGTTTTCCGCCAAAGACGAAGCGGACTTCGACAGAAATTCTTTATTTAATTATAATGTCCGTGCACGGGAAGAATAAACAACAGATTAAACGAATGGGAGAAGTTTTGTCGCTGCATCTGACGAAGAACTAAGGGGTGGAGTTTTTCCGACACAGTTTTTGCGCCTTATTGTGGGGACGAAACGGGAAAAATTGGTTCAAAACGATTCAAATTTCAATTATGGGCGATTTTTTTGCATTGCCATTTGCTGAGATGGGCAAAAAAGACTATTTTTGCAGCCAAAATTCAACCTCATGAATCAAAAGGATCAATATATCAAGTTATTGCTCGGCGACATCGAAGTGAAATACCAGCGTGGGTTCATCTCACCAAAGGACTTCGAGTTTCTGAGCGACGTCATCTCCAACGAACTCAACGAGCGCATCAGCGTGTCGACATTGAAGCGGTTGTGGGGCTACACGCGCTACCTGTCGTCGCCCACAAACAGCACACTGTCGACGCTTTGCCGACTGCTGGGTTTCCGCGACTGGGCCGACTACACTGAGCACCGCAACAGTGCCGGCCGCAATCCGAGCGCGGTGGTGCTGAGCGACAGAATCACCGTGTCGACCGACCTGGCTGAGGGCGACCGCGTGCGTCTGACATGGAATCCCCAACGCGTGTGCGAGGTGGAATACCTCGGTGAGGGAGAGTTTGAGGTTCTCTCGTCGCAGAACACGGGCGTGAAGGCGGGCGACCGTTTCAGCTGCAGCCTGATTGTGAGCGGCGAGCCGCTATGGCTGAGCAACCTACGGCATTACGGTCAGGCACCTGTGGCGTATGTGTGCGGCAAGCAGGGCGGCGTGAGATTTGAGATTCTCGACAACGAAACCGTAACCGCAAACGCTTCCGTCGAATGAACGAGAACATCACGACAAGCCAAGTTTCGGGCATTGTACCAAACGACTACGAGGGCATCGAGTCGCGCTACACGCAGCTCTCTGAACTGCCTTCGCCGAGCTACAGCCGCCTCGTGAAAGCGATGCGCTACGGCCGCTGGCACGTGCTCAAAGGGCTCAAGGCGGAATATGCCGCCGATGTGGGTCACATCCAGCGTCTGCGCAAGGAGCTGGAGATGATGATGCGTCTTTCGCACCCGGGCATCGCACAAGTCTACGGTATGGGACGGCATAGCGACAACCCTGAGGTGGACATGGACGCTTTTATCGTGATGGAATGGGTCGACGGCATGACGCTCGACGAGTGGCTCGCCACCCCGACGAGCCAGAAGCTGCGCAGGCGTGTGGCAAAATAGCTGATCGATACCGTGGGCTACATGCACCGCCAAGGCATTGTTCACCGCGACCTCAAACCCGAGAACATCATGATCACCCACAACGGCGTGAACGTGAAGATCATTGACTTCGGGCTCGCCGACAACGACAGCTACGCCGTGTTCAAGAACCCTGCCGGCACCGAGCAGTTTATCGCCCCCGAGCAGATGAACGCGACGGTTGCCGACTCGCGCAACGACATCTACAGCCTCGGAATGGTGTTGGCAACTATGAATTTGGGCGGAGTGTACGACAAGGTGGTGAAAAAATGCCTCGCGCCCATCAACGAGCGCTATCAGACCACCGACCTTATCGTTGAAGATATAGAGAAAAGCAGTCATCGCCGGCAATGGCTCCGCATGGCAGCGCTCCCCATCGGATTGTCGCTCGTGACAGCTGCCATCATAATAGGGATAAGCTACTTCGGGAAATACGAGCTTGAGCGCCCTTCGGGGAACTACGTTTTCCGCGCCAATGATTTTGCCTACACCAACTGGGACGGAGCCTCCTCGGAGATTGTCACCGTGCAGTATGTGGGTACAAAGAAAAAGACAGTCCGCCTACCCCGAGACATACGCTTTCAAGACAATACTTGGGTTGTTTACGAATTGGGATTCGGCTGTTTCCACAATCATGATGAATTGGAAGAAATCACGCTTCTCATGCCGCGCTTCGGCATTCAGAATCATTCATTCAAAGGCTGCACCCGCCTCAAAGCCATCAAAATGCCCAATTTAGAGATTCCACCGTCTATAGGCAGCGGCGGTTGGCAGACGGTGATCGACTCCATCTTCGAACCTTATCACTACGACCGCGTGACACTCTATGTGCCGAATGTGGAAGCGATGCGGCAAGACACGTCGTGGTGCCGCTTCAAGCACATTGAACCATACGTCCAGGCAGACTAACATTTCGTCGGCGCGCTTGGTTTTCAAGTGAAATGCGAGCGGGGTTGCCCGTGTCGCTGAAGTTGTGTACCTTTGCGGGAGTTAAGCTGAAAAGGATTCTTTATGCTACCGTCGTGGAAATGTACGCTTGGCGCAGGCGGGCGAACCGTTCCGTGTGTTGGCCGTCGACGGGCGGATTCACGTTGCGCGATGGCGACGCATCGCAAGTTATTTTGCTGTGGCGCTGAGGCTGTTTGCCCACCGGCGCGAGATGTCGTGCCTGGTAAGTTGGCAACAGTTTTTCGGATTGACATTCGCGTGGCTTTGCTCGCTGCTGCGGGTGAAGCGGCCTAATTTAAATAATGTTGAGGTGCTCCACGTCACATTTGACGACGATATGCTCCGCCTGATGGCGCGGGCGAGCGTTGTGGCAATCAGCACCGACGATGTCGACGTGAGCAGCGGCCAACTCGTTGCATTGCAGGCGATGGCGCTGGGGAAAGCGGTGGTGGCGACGCGCTCGGCGGCACTTGACGACTATATCGACGACGGGGAGCGGTCAGTGCAGTACAAGGGCAGCGACGGCAAGTTCCACGGCATCGCGCCCGATGGCGGCAACACCGCACAATCCTATGCGGTCGTGAACAATCCCCATGCCTACGAACTTGTTTTCTCCGGCCAATATGTAGGCGGAGGACATAAAAAGTTCAACGCCTACACCTGCGACGAGGCACGGACGGAAATCTCGGCAAGCGAACTGGTTGACATCATAGTTGCCGACCCGAACACAACGATTATCTTCCGCACCAAAGGCTCCGGTCGAATAGGCAATCTTGTGCAGGCTGTCGGTAAATATCTTGACTGGCATAACGTAGTTGTTAGAATTGCGGCAAAGTTACAACATTTTTCTGACTCACCACCCATAATGCACCTTACCAATCCCTCCTCACCCAAGACATGATACAATCGGGGCCCGATTATCACTCATAGCCGCGAGCCAATGGTTGATTGGCCTTTATCTTTGCGTGAGACAAATCAATGTGTTTATTTCCGCCAGAAACTGCGAGTGAACACCGCCAGCAGGGTGATGATTTCCAGTCGGCCGGCGAGCATGAGCATCGACATCATCCATTTTCCCGACTCGGGCAGGAAATCGTACGACCCCGTGATACCTGTCACTCCAGCTCCCAGGCCATTGTTTGACACGCACGACAGCGACGAGAAAAACGCGTCGACAATCGGAAATCCTTGTGCCACAAGCATCACACCGCCAATGGCAATCAGCAAGGTGTAGACAAAGATGAAGGCGATGATTTCGCCGGCCATTTCGTGGCTGATATAGTTGCCGGCCACACTCACCGACTGCAACAGTCGCGGGCGCACATATCGGCGCACGACGAGCCGCATGTTTTTCAGAAGAAAGACCAGTCGGTCGATTTTTGCCCCGCCTGTTGTGGAGCCAGCGCACGCGCCCACATACATCATGAACATGGTGAGCGTGAGCACCATCACTCCCCATCCTTCCCAATTGCCTGCGCTGTAGCCCGTGGAGGTGAGTGCCGACACGATGTGAAAAATCGGGTCGATGGTGACGCTTTGCCATCCTGTGGCATGGCCGCCCCGCAGCACGGCCACCACCATCAAGATGTAGAACACGGCAATGATGGTCAGGTAGGTGCGGAACACCTCGTCGCGCCACAGGCTTCTCCAGGAGTTGCGCACCGACGTGATGATGAGCGTGAAACTCACGCCCCCCACCAGCATGAACAGCGTGAGCACTCCCTTGATGTAGGCCGAGTCGAAGTCGGCGATGCTTTGGTTGCGCGTGGAGAACCCTCCGGTGGAGATGGCCGATAATCCGTGGCAGATGCTGTCGAATAGCGTCATCGGCCCCAACCACAGCAGGGTGATGAGCAGGATGGTGAGCAGGGTGTACAGCGCCCACAGCAACTTAGCCGTGCGGGCGATGCGGGCCCCCAGCTTGTCGTGTGTGATGCCGGTGGCCTCGGCGTGAAACATCATCAGGCTGCCGCTGTTGTTGAGCGAGGGGATGAACGTCAGAGTGAACAAGATGATGCCCAGGCCGCCTATCCATTGCGTGAGCGCGCGCCACACCAGAATGCCGTGGCTGCAGACTTCCACGTCGCGGATGACAGTGGCGCCCGTGGTGGTGAATCCCGACATGACCTCGAAAAACGCTTCGCTGGCCGTCAGCGGAGTGTCGCAGAGCATGAACGGGAGCATGCCGAACAGCGAGAACATCACCCAGGTCAGCGATGCCAGCAGCAGGCCGTCGTGCCGGTGCAGCAGCGCGCTGCGAGGTTTAATGCCGAAGGTGGTCGTGGCCCCCACCGCCAGTGTGACGGCGATGGTGGCGGCAAAGGCCAGCCAGTCGTGTTCGCCGTTGAAGAGACACACCGCCAGCGGCAGCGACATGAAGGCCGTCTCCACCAGGAGCAGCTGCCCCAGCACTTTGAATACCATGGCATGATTGGCCGATAGTTGGCGATGTTGATTGTTCATGGGGTCACGACAGGTTATTGAAACAATCTTTTGGCTTTCTGCAGGGCGCCAGGCAGGCACACCACGAGCACGTGGTCGCCGTCGGTGAGATGGGTCTGCCCGGTGACCAGTTCGCTTTTCCCTTGCCTGATGAGGGCGGCGAAGGTGATTTCTTTGGGGATGCTCAAGTCCTTGACGGGCGAGGCAGTGACCCGTGAGCCGGCTTTGATTTCAAGCCTGATCATCTCGGCGCCGGGCAGCACCATGCACTGCGTGGTGAGTGACCCTTCGTCGATAAGCAGCTGGAACACGGCATTGGCCACGAGCATCTGTTTGTTGACAATGGTGCCGATGTTGAACGACTCGGCCATGCCGAAAAACTGATGACGCTCAACTTGCGCGATGGTTTTTCTCACCCCCAGGCTGCGTGCGGTCAGGCAGGTGAGGACGTTGGCCTCCGACAGGTGGGTGAGCGCCACAAAGGCTTCGGCATGTGCTATGCCAGCCTCGGTAAGCACGTTGATTTCGCTGGGTTCGCCATGAATGAGTTCGCATCCGGGATGCCTTCGGATGAGTTGGCGAGCTTGGTCGATGTCGTTTTCCACGATGGAGAACCTCAGCTGGCGGGGTACGCCATCCAGCACCATCTCGGCGATGGGCCCGCATCCAGCCATCACAGCGTGCTTGACGGTATAGATTTGCTTGCCTGTGAGTTTTGCCACCTGAGGCAGACCGCTGGTAGTGGTGGTCACGTATAGCATATCGCCAGGCAGCAATTGGCGGTCGCCTCGGGGGATGAGCGTGTCGTAGTCGCGTCTGATGGCCGCCACGTGCATGGATTGGTGCGCATCGTTGAGTTCGCGCAGGTATTTCCCGGCCAGTGGGGCTTCATCGGCCAAGCGCACCCCTAACATGATGAGTTGTCCGTGGTTAAATTCGAGCCAATTGCTGGCCCAGGCATGGCTTAGCGAGTCGATGATGTTTTGTGCGACGAGTTGTTCGGGGAAAATGGCATGGTCCACGCCCATCCTGTGCAAAGAGTGTCGGTAGTTGTCAAGGAGATAGTCCAGCCGGTTGACCCGGGCCACTGTGATACCTGCTCCCATCTCCTTGGCGATGCTGCAGGCCACCATGTTTCGTTCGGCCACGTCGGTCACGGCAAGGAACAGGTCGCAGTTGCCCGCTTCGGCTTTTTTCAGCACGTTGAGTTTTGTGCCGTCACCCTCCACGGTCATCAGGTTGTGCTCGGTGTTGAGCATGAAAAGTTTTTCGGGGTTTTTGTCCACGATGACGATGTCCATGTGCTCCCCCGACAGGTATCGTGCAAGATGCGACCCGATGGTTCCGGCTCCTATGATGGCGATTTTCATTGTTGCAGATGGTTGGTGTTGCCAGTAATTGACTTGATTAATCAGCAAATGTAGCATTTTTTAAAATAGAGCGGCATACATCGTTGATTTTTTATGTTTTTTGCCAATATTGTCCTAAATAATTTTTTTCAAAAAAACACAAAGGAAGTTGGCTATAAAGTAAAAAATAACTACTTTCGTAGTGACAAGCAAATCACTTCAACTTCCTTTGACATGGCAAAGATAACACTTTTTTCTCAAGTAATCGGCAAATTGCCGAAAGAAATTATCAGAAAAATAATCAGGACAGCAGGCACGGACAAGCACTGCAAGGGCTATGACACATGGAGCCAATTAGTTAGCATGGTGTTCTGCCAGTTTTCTCAATGCGATTCGGTGCGTGACATATCGAACGGTCTGAGATCAGCCACGGGCAACCTGAACCACTTGGGCATCCGCCGTGCGCCGAGTAAATCCACGGTTGCGTACCAGAACGCCCACCGTGACAGCGGAGTGTTCCGAGACTTCTTCTATGCGCTGTATTCCCATTTTGGACAGCAGGGGCAATGGGAACCCGGTGCCAGGGCAAAATACCCAAAACGGCTCAGACGAATTGCCGTATGGAACGATGAACACGGATACACTGTCGAACTGTTGACCAACAACTTCACGCTTGCCGCGTCAACCATTGCCGCACTGTATAACGCCAGATGGCTCATCGAGGTGTTTTTCCGCAAACTAAAGCAGTTGTTGAGAATCAAGAGTTTTATCGGCACCACCAGAAACGCCGTAGAGATACAGATATGGACCGCCTTGGCAACCATGCTCATACTTTGTTGGCTCAAGCATGTGGCCAAATATAAATGGGCGTTAGCCAGCCTGGTTGTCTCGCTAAGACTGAACACATTCACCAAAATTGACCTCGAGGCTTGGCTTAATGCGCCGTTCACACCTCCGCCTGAACATGAAAATGAGGCGGAGGGGGTATAAGCGGTTTTGCTCACTCCTTTGATAGCCGATTCTATAAGAACTGGCCGTAACTATCGTGATTTCTAACAAAATTATTTAGGACAATATTGATTCAGCGCCTGAATTTTAATTTTCTGAATTATGATACACCCTCGCCGCCGCCCCCATTTGTGCCTCCACAAAATAATTCGTCGAAATTCGTGTAATTCGTTGTCGCAAAGTTGTTTCTCTATCCAGCCCTCTTAAAATAATTCGTGAAAATTCGTTGTAACAAATTAGCCGAGAAAAAGTGACAAACGGATACAACAATTGCCGTCGCGGCGCGGTAGGCGCTGCGGCGGCTGTAAGTTGCGTTCTGTTACGTAAGATTGCTCGGCAGACGCCGAGACCGTCAATTATTTATAGACGGTGTCGCTAACGGTCAGGCTGTAACGACCTTTGGCGCGACGACGGGCAAGAACCTTGCGACCATCGGCGGTGCGCATACGGTGACGGAAGCCATGCTTGTTAGCCTTCTTACGATTCGAGGGTTGGAATGTACGTTTCATTTCTGTCTAAAAAATATATTGTTTTTGCATTTTTTTTGCGAAATCGCCTGCAAAATTAGATACTTTTTCGAAATTATGCAAGAAAAAGCGCGATTTTAGGTCAAACTTTTTGCATTTTAGCGGATTTTCAACTACTTTTGCGGTGCAAAACGCGATTTTTTTCACTAAAAACCAATAAAAGAAGTTATGATTAACGCTCAAGACATCAAGAACGGAACATGTATTCGCATGGACGGCAGACTTTACTTCTGCATCGAGTTCCTACATGTAAAGCCCGGCAAGGGTAACACCTTTATGCGCACCAAGCTCAAGGACGTGGTGGACGGACGCGTGATTGAGCGCCGATTCAACATCGGCGAGAAGCTCGAGGACGTGCGCGTGGAGCGTCGACCCTACCAGTACCTTTACATGGACGGTGCCGACGCCATCTTCATGAACCAGGAGACCTACGAGCAAATTCCCATCTCGAAGGATCTCATCACCGGCTCGCCATATATGAAGGAAGGCGACATTGTGGAAGTGGTAAGTGATGCGTCGACCGAGACCGTGCTCTACGCCGAGATGCCGATAAAGACGGTGCTCGAAATCACTTACACCGAGCCCGGAATGAAGGGCGATACCGCCACCAACACTCTCAAGCCCGCCACCGTCGAGACCGGAGCCGAGGTGCGCGTGCCCTTGTTCATCAACGTGGGCGAGAAGATTGAGGTCGACACTCGCGACGGCAGCTACGTCGGACGCGTACGCTAATCGCCATCCATCGCGAAGTAGCGAAAAAACGACAGAGGGCAGTGCCTGCGGGCGCTGTCCTCTGTCGGTTGTTGGGGCCAAGAAGCGGGGCGTCAGGCGGTCGCCTGTCCCTCTTTGGCGGCAGCCTTCTTCGCGGGTGCCGCTTTCTTGGCGGTGGTTGTAGTAGTTTTTTTAGCCGTTGTAGCCTTTTTGGCAGTCGAAGTCTTGGTCTCCTTTTTGGTCGACGACTTCGTCTCCTTCTTGGCATCCTTTTTCGTTTCTTTCTTCTTGCTGTCCTTCTTGGTCTTCTTGCCCTTCTTCTTGCTCTTCTTGGGGTCGGGCTCCGGCTCAACATAGAGCACAGGCAAGGGTTTGCGCTCCACCACCGGCTCTACGGCGATGTTCTCGGGCTTATTGCCGCCATTGTCGTCGGCGTGCTGCTCGATGAAGTGTGCGATGGCTGCTGCCATCGATGGGGTTTCGTGAGTCGTGGTGAGGTCGAGACGCAATCCGCTGTGCTCAATCTCGTCGAGCGTCTTCGCGCCCATGGCGCCAATGGCGATGTCGCCCTGATTGAAGTTCGGGAAGTTCTCCTCCAGTGCTTTCACGCCCGAGGGTGTGAACAGCACTATCATGTCGTAGTCGAGCTTATGCCCGGTTTCGAAGCTGTTGCTCACCGTGCGATACATAATGGCGTTCATGATGTGGATTTTTCGCGGGTCATAGCCCTTGAGCTTGCTTTCGAGCACCTCGCTCTGCGGGTAGAGGTACACCTCCTTGTTGTGCTTGACGATTTGCGCCACCAGGTCGTCGGGCGTGCCGTCGGCAAAGAAGATTTTGCGCTTGCGATAGATGATGTACTTCTGCAAATAGTTGGCAATCTGCTCGTTGATGCAGAAGTAGCGCATAGTATCGGGAACATTGAAGCGCAACTCGCCGCACAAGCGGAAGTAGTTGTCGACAGCGGCGCGGGCGGTGAAGATTACCGCTGTGTGGGCGCTAATAGGTACTTTGGTCTGCCGGAACTCTCTCGACGAAACGCCTTCAACCTTGATAAAAGGCCTGAAGTCGATTTCTACACCATATTTTTCAATCAAATCATAATAGGGCGATTTCTCGCTTGTGGGTTTCGGTTGCGAAACCAAAATTTTTTTAATTTTCACTCCTTAAATCTTAAAAGAATTAAAACTTAAATCATGTTGCACGCCAGCACTGTGCCGGTGTAGAAAGAGAGAGGTGGCACAACTTCGGCGCTGCAAAGGTACAACAAAAAATAAACAGTAGACGAAAAATTGTTAAAAAAAATGCGAAATCCCTTTAAAATAAACACAATTCGTGCCAAAAAGTATAGTATTACGGCACAAAACAGCGTCGAATTCGCTTGCTCGGGAGCCACAAGAGTGACGATAACAACGGGCAAAAGCATCACGCCCAAGCATGCCTGCGAGGCGTTGAACCCGGAGGTCCAGAGTCCGGTGTCGACCGGGTCGGCAAACACCCATCCCAGCAGCCTATAGAACAGCAGCTGAAGCACATGGAAAAGTGCCGCTAATCCGGTAAAGAGCAGCACGTGCAGAAACACCGACTGCTGCAAGCCCGGCGCGAGGGCGGGCACCGAGAGCGGAATGGCGTAGTACAGCAGAAGCCCCTCCATCACCCACGTGAGACCGAGCATGGCGAGCATGATGCGAGTCTCGCTCACGGTGTGGTCGTCGAACAGGCTGTCGCG
>ERZ842401.6269-NODE-6269-length-12742-cov-3.965082_pt1 | contig 12742 bp, 12 predicted proteins | sample MGYA00521270_ERZ842401 | MGnify/ENA primary metagenome ERZ842401 (study PRJEB31892, sample SAMEA3878208) | bioreactor metagenome | biome: Moose rumen | place: Sweden | collected 2011-10 | study: EMG produced TPA metagenomics assembly of the PRJEB12797 data set... | reverse complement strand
CACATATGCCCAAGCTGCTATGATTGCATACTTTACTAACTTCTCGACCGCATAGTTTCCAGTGAAGCTAGATAGTATTGCAGCAATTTCTTCTGCTTGATAATTTAAATCTGTTTTGCAGATTGTTGCATAGTTTGCTGCCTCCCTGATCAGCAACAATTCTTCCACAACAGCAGCCAGACACTGAGCATCAGTTTCTTTTCCAGTTAGCAAATATTCCACTTCGTATTTAAGTCCATCATGCTTTAAATCATTTCCATAATAGCTGTAATATGTCAGCAGATAATCTGTAAATAAAGCTTTATCAACTATGGCATTTTGGCTATCTATTTCCATTGTTCCCTTGTTTAATGTTCTATGGGATGGCATTTCATCTAAATTGACTGATGCTTCAGATATATTATTTGGCTGAACTACCGTAGCAAGTACTCCATTTGCAATCGCTTCCTTCATTATTTTGAAAGCATCCAATGGGTTATCCTCCACCTCTCCTGGCTCACCATAGTCATCTGGATTGGTGTTTGGATCATCATCATTTGCTGCTGCATTTTTCTTTTCCTGTAAGGCCGCTTTGGCATCAGCTAATGCTTTATCACCACCTTCGGCCTTTTGTACTACATCTACCTTTTCAATGCTATTTATGGAATCAGACTGATTTTTTATCACATCAACAATCTGTTCCATCATTTCTGCTTTTGCCGATTTGGATCCAAGCATTACTATTCCCTGTCCACCGTTATCCGTAAGCAGGGCGTATTTATCAACATTCGCATTCTGACATATCAACCTGGCAAAATTTTTTCCACTATCCACATTTGTGTTATAGTTTGCGTAATCAGAGGTCTTCTTTTCAAAAATCTGTGGTCCAATTACGTCTGTGCCATAACCTAAATCCACAGCAAGTATCCTGTAATTAGCCCACAGATAAGGATTATATTCTGAAAAAGAACTTTCTACTGCCATGTCTGTAAATTCTTGGCCGAAATCGTGCAATTCATACAGTCTGATACATTCACTCATGGCAAATATCAGAGTCATAACAGATACCAGCACCATGGCCAAGAATACAGATAAAGAACCTTTTCTCACTAGATTTGACCTGCTCTAGAATTAATAGTTTTAAATAATGTTTTTACTAATTCATTCAACTGGTTTTTAAACACTAATACTATTCCAATTAATACAACCAGTATTAGAATCATCTCTACTGTTCCAACACCATCCTCTTCCATCAAAAAATTCTTTACTGTGTTTTTAATCTTTAAATAATTCATTTCTATTTCCTTCTTTCTTATATATTCATTTGCATCATTGCTGGTACCACCAACACAATGATTACTATAAACAACATGCCTGCCATTGGAATTAATAGCTTGGTTGAGGCTTCTTCTCCAGCTCTTATGGCCATCTGCTTTCTCATTTCAAATGCATAATTTTCCTCTTTTTCAAGAGCATTTATTAAATCTGAAGAGCCCTTTTTAAGGCTCTGAACCAGCATCATAGCAAGCTTTCTATATTCCTTGCTGTCACTTTTTGAGCCCATTTCCTCTAGGGCCCTAATCTCACCTGCTCCATCACATATTCTTCTGTAGGTACAGGCAATATCTTCATATCCTGCTCTCTTTTGGCCTGCATTTCTTTTTACCATGTATCTTGAAACTATTCGCTCTAATGCCTTCCTAAAGCTCATGCCCGCACTTATAAGAATTGATAGTTCGCTAACTATCATCGGATAATCGTCTTCTTTTTCTTTTATAATCAGGCCACGAGCTTTTTTCTCATCCTGCTTCTTTCCCAACTGTAGAGCTATTACCGTTATCAAGCCCAAGATAATCAGATGCAAACCTCTAAAATCCATCTTTCTTTTCCAAGTCAAATTCATATTTTCTATTTGCTTTGGTAGCTCTAGATTTTCATTAGTTTTTGTTGACTCGTTTGCAGTTCTTGTAGCATCATTTATAGCTGCTATCTGGCCCTCTAATGTATCCAATCCCTTGCGACATACAAATACAGAAAAGCTATAAAGGCGAACCTCTTCACCATAGGATAATTGACCTACAATGTTTACCACTTGACCATTCGACGGTATATTTTCTGTCTCTAATTTGCCCTCACTTGTAATGAAACCGTATTCATCAAAAGTCCAATAGGCATTTACCAAGCCATCACAGTACTGACTTTTTAAAACTAAATCGTCCGAAACTTGATCTGCTGACTTGTTATTTCCTAGATAAGTATTATCGATTTCTTTCTTTGCCTTTTTGAAAATCTTTGTTATTTCCTCACTAGTCAAACCTTTTTCAGATATTTCTACCTCTAAATTTTCATGTTCATCCAAAAAATCAACCTCTAGGTTTTCTGTTGTACTGCCTGCTCCTGGCTCAGCTCTTTTTATAGTTCCGTCAAATGCTAATCTAGTCTCAAAAAAATCGAATCCTAAAAGCATAAGCCCTAAGGCAAAACATGCTATTAATATCTTTAGGTAAGTAGGCTCAATATTTAATTTCTTTCCTTTTAGCATTTTGCTCCTTCCTTTAGACACTGATGTCAATGATTCTTCTTCCAAGCATAATTAATAAACCATAGGCAATCATGCATCCTGTCATAAGCATTACACCTGTAGGGTTTCCATAAAGCGGGGCAATAAACGCCTTTGAAGTCAGAGTAATATAGGCAAGTATTCCCAAGGGCATTACACTCATAACCTTTAGCTCTAGTCTTTTTTCAGTTGTAATGGTTTCTATCTCCTGCTTTATCGACAGATTATCTTCTATCTTAAGGGCAGTATTTCTTATGTTTTTTCCATAATCGCCGCCACTCCTTTTAGCGAAAGAGATAATCTCTGCCAGGCTTATAGCTTCCTCAAAATCCAACTCTTTAGCAAATTCCATAAAGGCTTTTTCCAGTTGCATATTCATAGAAATCTTTTGATTCATTCTATGAACATGAGGCAACAATATAGATTCCTTGGGATATAGTTTTCTCAGCTCCACTTCGGATTGCATCAAAGCCTTTTCCAGTGAATATCCTGTCCTAAGAGACTGTACTATCAGCATCATGTAATCTTTGAATTCTATTAGTTTCCTAGACTTTCTTTTTGTCGTTTGATCTTCCCTATACATTTTCATCCAAAATGGTATTACTAAGACTCCAACTATAAATCCAAAAACTGAATTAAAAAACAGAAAGGCTATAACTGCTGTTAGAAGCATTCCCTGGACTAATGGGACCAGGTTTTCTTTCAGACTTACTATATTGAAATTCCGCTTGCCAATGCTTTGTCCTTGTTTTTCAATTCTCCTGTCCTTTCCCATTCACCTATAATCCTTCCATTTATTTCTTCAATCTCCCTAAATTTATATAATGGGTTTAGCTGTATTTCATTATTTTTAATTCCTACAACTTCAGAAATCTCTAATAGCTTTCTGCTTTTATCCCTTAGCCTTCCCAGCTGAACAATGATATCTATTCCAGAAGCGATTTGTTGCCTTATAGCATTTAGTGGTATTTCCGCTCCCATCAAGACCATTGTTTCTAGCCTTGATAGCATGTCATGACAGGAATTGCTGTGGCCAGTGCTACAGCTACCATCATGCCCCGTATTAAAGGCTTGCAACATTTCTAGTGCTTCAGCGCCTCTGCATTCACCCACTATTATTCGGTCAGGCCTCATACGAAGCGATGATTTTAATAAATCCCTAATTGTGATTTCATTTTTTCCTTCCAAGTTGGCATTTCTCGCCTCTAGTCTAACTAGATTAGGCACGTTTTTTATCTGCAGCTCGGCAGAATCCTCTATGGTAATTATTCTCTCATCCTTTGGTATGAATTCTCCAAGAGCGTTCAAAAAGGAGGTCTTGCCGCTGCCTGTACCACCGGATACAAAAATGTTATATCCGCTTATTACAAGCTTCTTTAAAAACTCCACTTGTTCTTCAGAAATAGAACCATAGGACATCAACCTTTCCATAGTCATTTGTTCCTTTGGAAATTTTCTGATTGAAAGGATACTAAAGTCTACCGCTGCTGGTTTTAAAACAATATTTACCCTGGATCCATCCTCAAGCCTGGTGTCTACAATTGGGTTAGACTCATTTACAATTTTGTTGCTATTTGCAACTATGCTCTGTATTATGTCATTTAGTTTTTCCTCTGAAGAAAACTTTTCATGACATTGAACCACCTGACCATTTTTTTCAATAAAGATGTTGTCTGGACCATTAATCATTATTTCTGTAATTTCTTCATCATTTAATAGGTCCTCTAAAACATCCAGCTTTCTTAGAGAGTTGAATACATGGGATTCGATAACTTTTCTATCAGCAAGTGATATAGGTAGTATCTTTCCTCTATCTATTATCCGCTCCCTAATCAAGCTCAATATTTCTTCATCCGATACGTCCGTCGACAAATCAATAGAATCCATCACTGACAGACGTATCTCTTCCTCTAAATCAATATTCTTTAGCATTTTTTCCATTACTATCTAATAGCTTTCTTACAAAAACTCCCAAATTTCCCTCTAGGAGTTCTTCAATTTGGTAGGTATCATCTGAAAGATTATTTGCAGACATTGGCAGAATTACATTCTCTCTTTCTACGCCTGATTGGATTCTTTCCAGGTAATCAAAAAATAAATTTTGACTCTTCTTGAAATAATCACCTGGTCTGCCAAGCACATACAATTTATCCAGCATCTCTATTAACCCTGCAAATCCGCTTATTGCTTTTCCAAATAGTACAACTATGGCATCATAATCACTCTTCAACAGCATTTCAAAAAAGTGACTCCATACATCGCTATCTATTTCTGCAATTTCATTTGGATTAACAAAAGGCTCAATATAGTCAAATCCTAAAAAGCTTTTTGCATATGCATCTAAGTTTATTTTTGTGGTATTAGTATTAATTTCATATAGAAGATCTAGTAGATTTCTTTCACAGCTATTACCAACAAGATTAGGTAATATAGAAATCTCTTCCAAATCTAAGAACAGAACTTTACCCTTAGTCCTATGTGCTTGACCAAGTGCCATAGCAAATGGCAATTGTAATTCGTGACTCACAGGTGAATAAACACCTATCAATTTAGATTTTGAATCAGACTTTTTAATACTAGCGCCCAAATTTTTCTTTTCTTTTAACTCATTAATTCTTTCCAAGATACAATCAATTGATTGATACTTGAAAATATAATCTTCAGACTCCTCTTCCTGCTCTTCTGTCAGGAAATATTTTCTGCCTGTTTTACCCTTTGGTCTAAACTGGGATACTTCATCAAATTCCTTGGTCATAATACATATGTCATAATCACCTTCATCAGCAAAAAAGCTTTCTGACGTAGTAAATATATGGATTGATGCTTCCATGTTTTCCATTAGGTAAGAAGCAAATTTTACTATGTAATCTTCACAGGTATCACATAGCGCTACTTCCAAATTTTTCATCTTGCTCCTCCATTATTTTTTATCTGTACTGCAGTAAAAAAAACGCTGCCGCCATATAAAAAGAATAATGAAGTTTTCTCTTTATCAACTGTCTTTCTCGCAAGCTTAAAATTGCAATTGCCAACGCTGCTAAAATAACTGACAAAATCATAGTGTCTACTGTGATATCAGCTCCTACTAAAGTCGCCATAACAGAAAACAATTTAATGTCTCCAGCACCTAGCTGCCTTCCTAACAAGTACAATATTGATAGCAAAGCTATCGGCCAAATTGCCTTTGCGATAAAATACACAATTCCAACCATTCCATAGCTGACTATGTTTATGTATATTCCAGCTAGATATCCTAGAATGATTAGTTGATTTGGAATCCTGTAGGACCTGCCATCAAAAATAACAGCAATGGTCAAAATGCTCCAGATCAAAAACTGCTGCGTTTTTTTCACCTCCAATCCGTGTGACAGTATACAACCCACATGTGGAATCTGGAATAGCAAAAGACGCCAAGTTTGTTTTTGTATCATTTTCACAAATTATCTACTTTTTCGCTCAAAAAAGGAGGCATCATGACGATGCCTCCTGTAAATCCTTATTCTGTTACGCCCAAAAGCCTCTGCTGGTTTGATCACCCATGATGCTTTCATTAAGTGAACTCCTACTGTATGTTGCACCAGCTATAATCTTTTGAGTGTTTTGCATTATAGGTGCTGATTTGTCCTCCTTCGCCACCTCTTTGAATGCGTAGCCTAACTCATCCATAACCTTCTTTGCTTCAATCAATCCTGTTTCGTCTGCCTTATAAATGGACTTTGATATATTGCGCTGTACATAATCGTATAGCGAGTATAGATTTACGCTTACCTTATATTCAAAATTCAAATCCTTCTGGAGGTGGTTCACTACCTCTGCACATTTTTTGAGTGCTTTCGTAGCTTCTTCCACTTGGCCAGCTTCAAAATTATCTAACGCTTCCCTTTCATATTCCTTATATATATCGTAAAGAACTGATATAAGTCCGCTTCCATTGCTAGATGTTATTTTCAAGGTAAAAGCTGAAATCTTATCTTTATTCATTTACTATACTCCTTTAAGGCGTCCGTAAATCTTCCTTTATTGAAGCAACTGTAATGCAAGCTGTGGTAGTTCATTAGCTTGAGCCAATGCCGATGTGCCTGCTTGCTCCAAAACGTTGAGCTTTGTGTACTCAACCATGGTTGTTGCCATATCTGCATCTTCTATTCTAGATATTGCTGATGTCATGTTTTCCTCAGTTGCATCTAGTGATTTTGTAGTGTGGTCTAACCTGTTTTCGTATGCACCCAACTGAGATCTTACTGATGTTACGTAGCTCAAGGCCCCGTCCAAATAACTCATTGCATCTTCTGGTCCGTTCACTCTAGTAACATCCAAATCGTCTATGTACATAAACTCTGTTGTTACTGCTGCAATTCTTACTTCCATATTTTGGTTCTTGTTTGCTCCTACATGAAGTGTCATTGAACCAATATCAGTAACATTAAAGCTTATATCGCCTGTATATCCAGCCTCTGCTAAAAATGAAAACTCAAAACCCTTTGTGTCAGTAATGGTTATATGGTTTCCATCATAATGAGGTGTTGCTTGTGTGCCAAACATTGATGGATCTGTGGTAGTTGGTTTTACAACTGCATCTGTTCCCACAGATTGAATCACAGGTGGTCCGTCATATGTTGTACCATCATCTCTTTCATACTCCTCGTATGTAATCTGAGATTCTTCAAAACCAAGGGCTAATGCAAATTCTGTTGATGAAAATTCCACCTTAAGATTTGCATTTGCGCCATATTTAAGTGAAGTAATTGCTAGAGGTTCATCTGGATCTGATACTGAAGCACTGCCCTTTTCGCAGGCATCTCTCATTGCCTCATATACAGCCACTCTATTCATCCCCTCAGTTAGTTCAATCCCATGTCCATTTATGGTAATTGTTCCTGAGGTTGATAATGTATCTGCCCCACTTAATAGAGTATTTGTTCCGCCACTTGCTGTTGCCTGAGTAGCTGCAGTTTCAATCTGCAAGTTATAGATTCCAGCAGGGACAGAATTTGATGTTTGAATTCTGGTTGCATGTTCAGCATAAGAGCGATTATCCAGCTGGCCATTCAACAAATTTATGCTATTAAATTCTGTAGTTTCTGCAACTCTATCAATTTCTTCTAATAATGAATCGATTTCTTTTTGAATTGACTCTCTCTCTTCGTCAGAGTTAGTGCCATTTGCTGCTTGAACAGAAAGCTCTCTCATTCTTTGAATCATATCTGTCACTTCATTTAGAGCACCTTCTGCTGTCTGAAGTACTGAAATACCATCGGACCCATTTGTTGAAGCTTGGTCAAGTCCCTCTATCTGAGCCTGCATCTTTCCGGCAATAGCAATGCCAGATGGATTGTCTGATGCATGATTAATACTAAATCCTGAACTAAGCTTCTCCATTACGTCTGCAAGGGAACCTTCTGTACCTAGAAGTTGGTTATTAGTAATCACCGCTGACATGTTGTTGTTAATTCTCATAAGTGCCTCCTAAAGCAAAACTAGTCAAGCATCCGTGCGGTGTTATTTAGTTGTTAGGTCTTCCATGTCCTTACAACAATAATATCGGTCCCAAGTCTATTTTTTTAACCCGAGTTATTCAACAATTCAATCTGTGATGATGCGATAAAGCCTTTTATCCGTTGAAATTACCGACTAAAAATTTTTTCTAAAATATATCCCCAATCAGGTTTATGTAACCTCTGGCGATGCCATACAAAGCCTCTGTCTGAATCTGATTGTCACGGCTTTCATTTGGGGTAAAATTGCCTAATTGCCAGTTGTAAATATCGTTTACGCTCACACCAGTAGACCTAGTAAATGAGAAGGTAAACTCAAACCCAGTTTCATTTCGCATGGTCTCTGCTATAAAGTCTGCTCTGCTTTCAAACCTCTCACGCATACTGGCTGTCTCACATTCTACGTTGGCCTCAACCCTTCCTGCCTCGTAATGGAAAGTGGTTGACACAGTTCCTGTAGACTGCATATAGAGTGCCATTTTTATTAGGCCAACTTCTCCTTCGCCTCTAACAATCCTAAGGTTCATTCCGCCTACTTCATCAGCTATCATCATTGGAATGTGATAGGTCTCGCCAGTAGTAGCCATCTGCTCCATGGCCTTAGCCTGCTGCACCACTAGCTTCATGCCATCCATATCAATAGTCCTTACATCCTCTGTCTCAATCATGGTCTTCATGACATTTTCTGCCAGCGTGCCCAAGGCCTCCTCAGCTTTTCGCATATCCTCTGGACTATGGCAAGCCTCCGCAAATCTCTCGTAAGCCTGATTTATCAAATCTCCTATATCCATATCCTCTTGCTTAGCGAGTCTGCCATAGAGATCTTTGAATACTTTGCCATTATTTTCCATCATAGCTTCTATTGCAGAAATCATATTTGCAGAATGAGGTATGTTGAACTCTTCTATGATTGATTCCACATTTGAATTCGCATTTACCGATTGCTTTAGCTGCTCAGTAACAAAACGAGTATATGCCTTTTCAGATTCATCATCAGTAGCTACCTCCATGGCAGATGCAAACTCATCAGGATTCATTTCAAGAATTGCGTCCTCCCCTATGGCAAGCATCTTTGCTGGAGTCATAGCTTCCTTGGCATCCTTGCACCTATCGGTCAAGAATACCTTTTCAATCTGCTCAGTAATCGATAAATCTCTGACTACCATCTCCTCTAGCTGGCCGAACTTGTCATTTATTTCATATTCCTGGCCCGTGTGCTTGCTAGAGCGCACAGCTGTCATCAGATTTCTAAGGGTCACTTCTGTACCCTGACTTATCAAGGCTCCTATGGCTGCACCATCAGACTTTTCCACCTGATGCAGAAGTCTATAAACACCTACATAAGCGTCACGCTGTTCCTCTGTAATTTCAGCGTTGTGCTCTGCCTTCCACAAGAATTTCGAGAAGCTTTCACTATCAGAGCTTGATCCTATTTCCGTCTTGATATTCTCGGCCATCTCTTTTAAATCATTCATGGTCATATCAAGCGGATTGTTGCCACGCTTTATCATTTCAGAAACCACTGCTGGTGTCATTGATTTAAAGGTTCTAGAAACCAGTTCAGTAGACTGCTGCATCTTAGTCACAGATTCTGCTGTAATGTCCATCTGATTGTAGGATAGAATTCTGACCGCCTTCTGACTAGATTCTGTAACATCTATATCTAAATCCTCTAATATGTCATCCACATTCTGAAATGCCTTATTTATGTTGTCCCCTAAATCTGGCCTTACTTCTGTTCCCACAGCCTCGTATGTCATTTCCATGCGGCTATATTCCGCCTTGACAGACATGCTGACCTGATAAACACTTGAAAAGGTCTCCATGCCTACATTTGAAAATCTACCAAAAGCAGCTGCTGGGGCTGAGTTAATCTCAGCCATATTGTTCATAACCTCTTTAAAGAGGTTTATATTGTTATCTGTCTTTTCCCCTGTGTCAGCCTTCATTAATATTTTCAGCAGATTATTCTCCTGAAGCTTTAGCTTATCAAGCAAATCAGATAAGTCGTTTGTATTTACCTCGATACCATTTTTCATCATGGTAAAGGTGGCTTCCACAGTCATTGTAAGCTGAATCTCTGTAAGCTGACGTTTAACAGTAACTGACTGTAGCTCATTTACATCAAGCCCCATCACCTCATCATAGGTCTTTCTGGCCTGATCCATCAGAGAATATCCTTCAATCAAATATGCATCCTTTGGGTCTTTGCCTTCAGCCACAATATCTGTTATCGCATTTACGATATTTTCTTCTGATGGTTTTTCGTACTGGTCAAGCTCCACCATGTACTCAAGATGTTCCTTTGTAACAGGAACATCTTGCTTCATCATGGTCGCCACCATATCTTTTAGCTCAGATGGTGACATTGGTCCTTGCGCAGACTTTTCATTTTCACTTTCTACCTGTTCTATAAGTGAATCTAACTTATCGCCTAATTTTTCAAGAAGACCTACTATGTCTTCATCGCTTGCTACCTCTGCTGGTTTTTCAGGAGCAGCATAGGTTGCATTGTATATATTTGTAATTGTTGGCTCTAGTTCATTTTTTACAAGATAAGCCTGGGCCTCCACTGGAAGTGTATCAGTCAGGCCGCCTGTCATTGCAACGGCTTGAGCCACAGAGCCTGTCATAGCCTCAATAGTATCCTTATCAAGTCCGCCCATCTTGCTAATGTCAGCTCCTGCCTTGGCCAGATTCATTTTGATTTCGTCCACAACTGTTACCAGCACATCTGGCTCCATGTCCATTGGATTAAATCCATCATCCTCTAGCTTTGCTGTTGCTTCATCATCCCAACCACGTTCAATATTTTTTACCTTATCTACTGTGGACATGCCAAGAGCTGATGCCGATTCTACATCCTTGATAAGTTCGTCATCAGTCATCTTTCCTTTATTATCATAAAAAGCATTATCCACAGATAATGTCCTAAGTTCAGTTTTAAAGTTTGCTTTGTTATCATCCTTGATACCGCTGGTACCTACGCCAAATCCTTGTGCATCTGTACCTTCTGTTTTAATGTAATCCGTTACCTTTAGGGCCTCTATTTGCATATAGTTCCTCCGTAGGTTTTTTGTTACATTAATTATTTCGGACGAAGGCACAAAAAAATTAGGCTTCCATTTCAGGAAGCCTATCAGGAATTTATTGTGTATTTATGAAATTTACTTTATTTATTATGAGCAATTAACGCTCACTGAAGCCTTAGCGCCATCTCTGGCCACGCCCTTAAAATTATCGAAAACTTCCTTTAAATCAGAAGTTAAAAATCCTGGAAAACATACACACAATGTGTCAAAATCCATCCCACAACTGCACATAGCCTCTACCGCTCTAATATCCTGTTCCTTCATACCGATACCTCCCTTTACTGCACGCTCCTAACCCAACATTTGGATTAATATGGTATCTAGTATAACAAGATGTTGTGAAAAAATGTTGTAAACGATTGAAAATTTATGTATAAATTTATAGTTTCATTATTGGTAGTTTTTTATAATTCAGTTCGCCCATCCAAGGCTCTAAGCAAAGTGACCTCATCGATGTATTCTAAGTTTCCTCCTACAGGCACACCCGATGCAATACGGCTGACCTTGATTCCTGTGGGCTTTATCAGCTTGCTGATGTATGCTGCGGTGGTCTCACCTTCTAGGGATGAATTAGTGGCTATTATCACTTCTTCCACATCATTCTGCTGTAAACGAACCATTAATTCCTTCAGCTTGATGTCACCAGGTCCTATTCCTGCCATTGGGGAAATCGCTCCGTGTAAAACGTGGTAAACTCCCTCAAATTTGCCTGTCTTTTCGTAGGCAGCCAAATCTCTAGTGTCCTCTACTACCATGATTATATTTTTGTTACGCTTTGGATTTGAACAGATTGGGCATAACTCATCATCAGTAAGTGTAAAGCATTCCTTGCAATATCTGACATTTTTCCTGGCCTGCACAATTGCATTCGCCAGGTCGTTTACCTTTTCTTCATCCATCCCCAATATATGGAAAGCCAGCCTTTGGGCTGACTTAGATCCAATACTAGGCAAATCGCTTAGCTCCGCTATTAAGTTGCTAATTTCTTTGCTGTAATATTCCATTAATTAAAATCCTAATCCACCAGGCATCTTTGGCATAGATGCAGCTGTTATTTCGTCAATCTTTTTCATGGCTTCGTTTGTAGCAGCCATAACTAAATCCTCAAGCATTTCCACATCATCTGGATCCACTGCCTCTGGATCTATATGAACCTTTGTAATTTCCTTATTACCCGTAACTGTTACTTCTACAACACCGCCACCAGCTGTGCCTGTTACCTCTGTCTCCTCAAGTTTTGCCTGAGCTTCCTCCATCTGTCGTTGCATACGCTGAGCCTGCTTCATAAGATTAGCCATATTGGCTCCGCCCATTGCTCCTCCTGGGAATCCACCTCTTCCTTTTCCCATTTTCTATATCCTCCTGTCTGAATGGTTCTATTTTTCAACTAGTCCCTCGAACTTAGCGAAATAATCTATAACATCCGTGTGAGTGCTTTGGGAATTCACTCCACTAGAATTGATTTCTACCTTTATATTTACCCTCTTGCCTATCATTTCTTCAATGGCCTGGCTAATCTGTTCTATTGACTCTGGCCTATTTATCAAATCACCAGCAATCCTCTCAGAGCCCTCTGGCTGGTCAAATATAAGCACCAATTCGCCATTATCATTGGT
>ERZ842401.6268-NODE-6268-length-12742-cov-5.801135_pt1 | contig 12742 bp, 5 predicted proteins | sample MGYA00521270_ERZ842401 | MGnify/ENA primary metagenome ERZ842401 (study PRJEB31892, sample SAMEA3878208) | bioreactor metagenome | biome: Moose rumen | place: Sweden | collected 2011-10 | study: EMG produced TPA metagenomics assembly of the PRJEB12797 data set... | reverse complement strand
GTAACTTTGCAGTGTCGTTTTGTCGTTTTTTGTTCAACGGGCTTCGCAAAAAAATCGGACAAAATGGCTTCTTATTCAAAAATAATGTAAAATTAGAAGTCCCCTGTAGAATTGACCGAAATAACACCCAAAGACGAGGCCCGCAGCACAAAGTTGCACCTCTGTACACTTTGCAAATAATGAAATAGTCTGGCGAAGCGGCTAAAGTAGGCTCTCCGTCTCAGCCGGGAAACAAAAATAATCAATTTTCAGAGCCTGCCAAAAACAAGTAAAAAAGATGACAAAGAAAACTTACTTAATCGGGAAATTGGTTGCTGTTGCAGCACTGTTGATGTTTGCAATCTCGTGCACCAAGAACATGTCCGACGATGGGTCCGACGCCACCAGCGGTGCCACTCCGCCATCGTCCGACGCCACCACTGGTGCCACTCAAACATCGGGCTCCATCGTCAAAGGACGCATTGGGACGGGAACCATCACCATTGATGGGCAGACCGTTACCGATGCCTACGGCCTCGATTTCAACAAGGATGGTGTCCTCGAATTCCGCATCGTCAACTATGGAACAACCCTCCAGTGGGAGCCGGCCAACGCCAGTAGCGGACCGGCCATGCGGGACGGCAGAATCGCTCTGTTGCAGAAACACGCCCCCATCGGGCCCTCTCTTGACTACGCCGCTGCTACCCCAGCCCTCCTCCCCACAACCGAATCCCTGACAGAGAAATTCTACGTGGCATTCCGCCTCACGTTCGACTCGGTTTATTATGGCTGGGCCAAGGTGAAATACAAAAACGGCAAACTGGAGTGGGACAAGTGTGCCTATTACACCGCCCCTAATGCCACCTTGACTGCAGGCGACGACGACGACTGATTTCGTTTGACAAAAAAGTGTTAAAACAGTACAATTCGGCTCCTGTCTCTCGACTGGAGCCGTTTTTATGCATAACATTAAGTGTCCCATAGCGATAAACTACCTGCTAACGCCTTATCAACTCCTGCCATGGCAGGAGTTGGTAGGGTAAAAATCAATAGTGTCCAAAACGTTTTGCAAAAAATAGGGCACGAAAATAAAAAAGGGAGTTGTGTACAACTAAAAGAAAGATATTCGTTTAGTAAATGCACAAAACACAAACTCACATGGCAAAGATAACACTTTTTGCGCAAATATTGCAATATATTCCGAAAGAATAGATAAGAAAAATCATCCGCGAGCATGATACCGGCAAGCACTCCAAGGATTGCGACACATGGACTCAACTGGTAAGCATGATATTCTGCCAGTTTGCCGACTGCGTGTCGCTGCGGGACACCGCCAACAGCATGCAGTCCGCGATGGGCAACCTGAAGCACCTTGGCGTGGACAAGCCACCGTCGAAATCGACACTGGGGTACCGGGACGAGAACCTCAGCAGCGAGGTGCTCCGGGACATCTATTACAAGGTGCCGGATCATCTGGGACAGCAGATCGTGGGCGGCAAGGCCATCCACGGGCTGAAGAGGCCCGTCAAGCTCCTCGACTCAACACTCATCTCGCTATGCATGGAACTATATGACTGGGCTTTGCACACCCGCACCAAAGGGACTGTGAAACTGCACACGCTGCTTGATTTCACGACATTCCTTCCTGAATACGTGCATATAACCAACAACATGGACGACGGCATGGACAACATACGCAACGAAATGGAACACAAACAGCTGATAGCCAAATACAAAAAAATATGGGAACAGGAGTTGTTAAAAGATGAATGATGTCTTTGTTCAAATACTATTCAATCATTCAAAAAAAAATCGTATATTTGCACAATTCACACAACACACACAAATAAAAACAACCCTATGAAATTCAGAATTTTAGCCCTACTGACATTTTTAGTGGCTGCGGCCATGGTGTCGGCTCAGGACCGCAAGCAGATGCAAACCGCCAACATGTCTCGCGCCATGGAGGCGTACGAAAACAGCGACATCGAAGAAATGCACAAATATCTGAGCTACGAGGAGCAGAACGACCCCCGAAACGGCTACGCCTACAGCTGGCACGCACTGGTGTACTACTCCAACGGCGAATACGGCAACGCCCTGAAAAGCAGCGACATGGCTCTAAAATATCTACCAAATAAAGACAAGGAATACATTTCGTTTACCTACTCCACACGCTCCGACATATACGTGGCTATGGGCGAAACCGACAACGCCTTGAAAGCTATAACACAAGCCATTAAAATAAAAAACGACCAGACAAGACTCTACCAGCAACGCGCCGAGATATATTTCGACAACAACCAGTACGACCTTGCCGACAAGGACTACCGCCAGATGCTGAAAATCGACGATAACAACTACATGGCTCTTATGGGTCTGGGCCGCAACGAAAAAGAACGCGGAAACTGCGAAAAAGCCATGGAATATTTCAACAAGGTGATACTGCTGTACGGCAAGGACTACTCGTCGGGCTACTCGTTCCGCGCCGAATGCTACCTTAAAATGGGCGCCTTCAACCTTGCCGCCGACGACGTGGTTTCGGCGCTCTCGGTGGACTACGACCGCAAAGCCTACTACCTGATGTACCAGATTGCCGACTCGTCGTACCACGACATGGCCGCCCGCCTGCGCATACAGATGAACAAATACCCCAACACAACCATCTGGACCAACTATCTCGGACACATCTCGGCAAGCACCAAACAATATACCAAAGCCCTCGAATACTACCAGAAAGCCTACCAAACCGACCCTCAGGCATACACGGCCAGCTATGTGGCAAACACCTACAACGAATTGGGACAATACCACCTCGCCCTGCACTACGTCAACAAAGCCATTGCCGAAGACACCGCCGAAGCCTCGTACCGCAACACGCGCATAACAACCAACTACAACCTCGACAACAAAACAGAACTTTTCAACGACCTCGACTTCAGCATATCGCAATACCCCAACTACTATTACGGCTACAACCACCGCGGCTGGTACAAAGCCCTTTACGGCGACCTCGACGGCGCCGCCGAGGACTACACCTCATCTATAGTGCTCAACGAGAACGCCGACACATACCTGCACCGCGGACGCATACAGCGCGCACAAGGTCAGAACGCATCCGCCCGCCGCGACCTGCAAAAAAGCATCCAACTCGACACCGCCGGAGGCGATCGGCCCTCCACCACCTCGATGTACGCATACTACCACCTCGGCAACCGCGCCATGGCTCAAAAGATATTCGACAGCCTGATGAACGCCGACGCCATAACCCTTTACGACGCCGCCTGCATACAGTCGCTTATGGGCAACACCGCACAAGCCATCAGCTACCTGCGTAAGGATTTCGAACAAGGCGAATACCAGTTCAACCACATACGCCGCGACTCCGACCTCGACAACATCCGCAATGAACAGGAATTCAAAGACTTGGTGGCCAGCTACGAACGCCAATGGCGCGCCAGCTTGGAAACACCCGCCGACGCCACATCCACAGGCAACCAGCGCATTGTGGAAGTGCCTTTCGAACGCACCGGAGGCGTTACCAGCGTAAAATGCACCATCAACGGACTGCCGCTGCATTTCATATTCGACACAGGCGCCGCCGACGTGTCGCTCTCCTCGGTGGAAGCCGCCTTTATGTTCAAAAACGGATACCTCTCCGCCAAAGACGTGGTGGGCCGTCGCAACTACCTAACCGCCAGCGGCGACGTGGTGGAAGGCACCGTGATAACTCTGCGCGAGATAAACTTCGGCGGACTGACCCTCACCAACGTCCGCGCCAGCGTTACCAAAGGCCAGAGCGCGCCGCTGCTCCTCGGACAGACAGTGCTCAGCCGACTGGGAAAAATTGAGATAGACAACACCCGCAACGTGCTGAAAATAACACATCAAGAATAAAAACAAAATCTCAAAAAAAGCGGACCGCAACCACAATAGCGGCCCGCTTTTTTGTTGTTGCTCCCCTCACCCACCCTTGCCAATTCTTAAACCACGCCGAAAGACAATGTCCCGCAATTCTCCGCAACTCTTAAAAAACAGCAAATCATTTGCATAATACGCAAATATTTCGTACCTTTGCAAAAACCAATTGTAAACAAACAAAATATATTGATATGATAGCCAAAGAATTACTCAATCCGCGCAGCATAGCTGTCGTTGGAGCTTCCGCCGACATACACAAACCTGGCGGCCACGTGCTTTTGAACCTCAAAAACAGCAATTTCAAAGGCGCCATATATGCAGTAAACCCCAAAGAGAACGAAGTGCAGGGCATAAAATGCACCCACAAAGTGGAAGACCTGCCGCAGGTGGACTGTGCCATACTGGCCATCGCCGCCAAATACTGTCCCGCCACCGTTGATGTGCTTGCCAAAGAAAAAGGCTGCAAAGGTTTCATCATACTCTCGGCCGGCTTTGCCGAAGAAAACGCCGAAGGCGCCGCCTTTGAGCGCCACATCGCCGACACCATCAACAGCGTCGGCGGCAGCCTGATAGGTCCCAACTGCACGGGATTCCTGAACACCAACTACTGCGGCGCTTTCGACGCACCCATCCCCCCGCTGGACCCCCACGGTGTGGATTTCATAACCGGTTCAGGCGCCACGGCAGTGTTCATCAAAGAATACGGCATCACCAACGGCCTGAAATTCAACAGCGTATGGGCCGTGGGCAACTGTGCGCAGACTGGCATCGAAGATGTGCTTGAGCACCTCGACACCACCTTCGACCCCGAAAAGAGCTCTCGCGTTATAATGCTTTATATGGAGAAAATCTCCAACCCGCAAAAACTCCTCAAACACTCGCGTTCACTTATCAACAAGGGTTGCCGCATTGCCGCCATCAAATCGGGCGGTAGCGCCGCCGGCAGCCGCGCCGCCAGCTCGCACACAGGGGCTTTGGCCACCAACGACGCCGCTGTGGACGCACTCTTCCAGAAAGCAGGCATAGTGCGTTGCCAGAACCGTGAGGAACTGACAACAGTCTGCGCCATTTTCATGCACCCAGAGGTGAAAGGCAAAAACATGGCCGTTATCACCCACGCTGGCGGCCCCGCAGTGATGCTCACCGACGTTCTCTCGAACAACGGCATGGACGTGCCCCATATCGAAGGACCCAAAGCCGACGAGCTGCTGAAAAAACTATTCCCCGGCTCATCGGTAGGCAACCCCATCGATTTCCTCGCCACAGGCACCGCCGAACAACTCGGCTACATCATCGACGCCTGCGAGAACGATTTCGACAACATCGACTGCATGTGCGTAATTTTCGGCAGCCCGGGACTGTTCCAGAACTGGGAGGTGTACAAACTCCTCGACGAAAAGATGAAGACCTGCAAAAAGCCAATCTTCCCCATCATACCCTCCATCATCAACGTACGTGAGGAGCTGGACGATTTCATCAAAAACAAAAACCGCATCAACTTCCCCGAAGAGTGCGTTTTCGGCAACGCCCTGTGCAAGGTGTACAACAGCTCCAAGCCCCAGCCCGAGCATGTGGAGCTGCCCGCCGTCGACGTGGCCCGCATACGCCGCACCATAGACCGCTGCCAGAGCGGATACCTCGAAATTGCCGACTACAACGAGCTTTTGGACGCCGCCGGCATTTCGCGCAAAAAATCCGTTGAGGTGGACAAAAAAGACGACGCCCTAGCTTTCGCCAAAGAGGTGGGCTGCGGCAAGGACACCCCACTGGTGATGAAAGTGGTTGGCCCCCTGCACAAAAGCGACGTGGGTGGCGTAACCCTCGGCGTGAAAGACTTGGACACCGTGGGCCGCGAGTTCGACCGGCTGATGGCCATCAAGGACACCTACGCCGTGGAGATGTACCCCATGCTCGACGGAACCGACGTGTATATCGGCGCCATCAAGGACGAGAAATTCGGACACCAGATTTTCTTCGGCCTTGGCGGAATTTTCATCGAAGTGCTTAAAGACGTGCAGTCGGCACTGGCACCCATCACAGCCGACGAGGCCAAGGTGATGCTCACCAAGCTGCGCGGATACAAGATACTGCAAGGCGTGCGCGGACAGGAAGCCGTGAACATCGACCTCTACGCCGACCAGATAGCACGCGTGAGCGCACTGGTGCAGGCAGCACCCGAAATTGTGGAGATGGACCTCAACCCACTGCTGGGCAATCCGCGCTATGTAACCGCCGTGGACGCCCGTATCAGAATCGAGAAGTAAAAGATTTCGTATCTCCTTCAAGAAAAGAGGATGACGCACGTTGTCCTCTTTTTTTTTGCGGCCACATCGCCGGAAATGTCGTCTTTGCCGTTGGCGTTCTTCACTGCCGACAGCAGACGGGCTATGTCGTTGCGGCTGTTGGTGTCGATATGTCCGCCACGGATAAGTATCCTTGCAAGGTCGGCAACACGTTTCACCGTGGTGCGGTCGAACTCGCGCTGCAGGCTCATGGCCTTGCGCAGGCTTGCAAGGTTGCGGCCCAGCGCCTGCGTTGCGTCGTGTCTGCGTTGCGCGCTGTCCTTGTTCTCTTCGGCCAGCCGCATTGCCGTTGCCGTTATTTTCTCCTGCAAGTTAAGGGTGCTGTCTTTCCAGATGTCGGCGTTGGGGTCGCTGTAAACCGCATCGTCGGCGTCATCTTCCCCGTCGCGGAAACGGATGTCATCGTGCTCGCTGAACTCTCCGTTGTTGTCTGTGGCGGACTTGATTTGGTTGGGGGAGTATGCCACCCATTCTTCGTTTAGGTCGCCGTTGTAAAATACCCCGTCATAGCCGTCCTGCTTGCGGTCTTCGGTAAAAGCCATGCTTTCGGCAGAGCTGTCTTTTTCAGCCAAGTCGCTGAACTCCTCGTAGGTGGCATAATACGGATTGCGTATGTTGAGGAAGACGTCCATGACATTGCCATGGACAAAATTGCCGTTTTCGTCCACTTTAACGGAATATTGGGCGGCATAGTCGGGGTTGTTGCCGTAAAAATAGAAACCAGTGCCAAGCCAACCTGCATCGTTGTGAGAGCCCACCATCTGTTCGTCGAAAGCGGTGAAATTGTTTGGTGTTCCGTGCTTCACGGGTTTCGGCTCTTTTGTCTCCGGGTCAAGCACTTGCGTGTGGTCGTCCAAAATTTTTATTCCGCTTCCGTTCGACTTCTCAACATTTTTTAGTAAATTTGCACCCGAAATGGAATTGTTAGAATTGGTGGGGCTGTTTACACCTTTGGTGTCGCCTATTTCCTGCCGAGCAGGACGCTCTTCTATCAGTTCCATTTCTTGTACCTCAAACGAATACTGACGATTTGACAACTCTCCACTGTTCAACCTGACTTTCTTTACGGTTGTTTTTATGCGATAGATGTTTCCGTCAATCGTTACTGCTCCGTAATAAAGTTGTATCTCCGGCACATTAGGTTGTCCGTTTTTATCTTTGTGCGTTTCACCTAATATACTATTCTCCAATATTTCATCTAACTTGCCTAATGCTCGCAAGTGGTCTGCGCGGCTTACTGCCGACTTGTCAACCGCTTTATTGCTGATAGATTTGTTGATACCCGTAGAAGACAGGTGTATTTCATTGCCTGTGTCTTTGTTGACATAAGAGTTCCACTTACCGCCTTTTTGGAAATGCTCTTTTGCATATTCCATAAAGGCAGTATTGTTAGCAAAACTCAATTCAGACACATCGGATATGTTTACTACCTTGCTTGCCAAGTCCCAAATGCCTGCCCAGCGTTTGAAGCCCTGTGTCCTCACTTGCAGCCATTGACGCTCGTTGAGTTTTGTATCTGTCTTGCCGTCAGGGGCTTTCATGTATGTGCCTGTGGCTTTGGCCTGTTCGGCAATGCGTTCCATCTCGGCCACATGTCGCGGCTTTATGCCTCGCGTAACCTCGGGTGGCAGGGTGCTTCGGACGGCACGTTCCGTTTGTCCGCTGTAAACCGCATCGTCCAGTCCCAGCTCGTTGCGTTTGGCAATGTCGGCGGCCTGCTGCACGTAGTCCATCTTCCCCTGCTCCATGCGGTTTTTGCTGCGCCAAAGCATGTAGCGCAACTCGTTGTCGCCAATCTCAAACCCTTGCGGCAGTTTCAGTGTGCCAAGAAAACGGTCTATTATCCGGCGGACAGCGTCCTTTATACGTTGCCAAACGGTGCGCTCGCCCTCGCTGAACTCGTCGAAAGGCTTTTCGGCCAGCCGTGCCATGTACTCGTCCACCTGCTCCCGGCGGTGCTGCTCGTAGCCGCGTTTTCTGCCGCTCTCGCCCAAATCGCCGGTGAAAGCGTGGGTTGTCCTGCGGTCTATCTCCGCTTTTATCTCCGGGCTCAGGTGGCTGTACACTTGGTCAAGGAAAGTGTCGTAGCTCGCTTCGCCCACCAGCTCGCGCAGGCCGCGGTGCGCTATTGTCTCGTGCGCAATGGTGGCGGCCACGTCGGCGGTGGAGCGGTTGTTTGGCAGTACTATTACCACCTCTCCGGTGTGGGTGTCGTACCAGCCTTTTGCGCCGCGGCGGCGGACTTGTATGGCGGCGTTGGGGTGGGTTATGGCGCCGATGTCGTCTATTATCGTTACGGGCGTGTGGAGCTTTCTGGAGAGCTGCCGGGCAAGGGCGCGCTTCTCGGCGGCGGTGGAGACGGGTTTTGCCCCCTCTGTTTCGGAGTGGGTGCGGTGGCGAACATCGTTATTTTCAGCAGGTTGCAAGGCTTTCCGGCTCTCATCTAAAATATTTTTGCCTTTGTCGTAGGATTTCTCAACATTTTTTTAGTAACTTTGCAGCTGGAATTGAGTTGCTAAGTGCATTGCTCGTTGGAGAGCCACTTATTAGCAGCTCAATTTTTGTTACCTTATAATCGTGAGGCTTGTTACCAGCAGTACCGTGCTCGTGCATTGTGGTTTTAACACGATATGTATTACCGTCTATTTCAACTGCTCCATACATACGATGAACAATCAAATTGACATCATCAACTCCGTTTTCAGAGCCACGTGAACCATTAACTTTTGCGTAATCGGGATGTTGTTCAACATCAATACTACTATCAATCACCTTGGGCAATTGTTTGAGAACGGCCAGATGGATTCCGAGGTTGTCGCTTCCTGTTGTTGATGATGCAGAGAGGAATTTATCAACTGCATCTTCAACAATCTTATATGAAAACGATGTCGCATTACTGATATTTGCGTTGTGCTCGCCCACAATATTTTCTTTTGCCCAATCCCTTGCTTTTTCTATTGCTTGTTTCCTGGTGCCTGTAAAATCGTGTTTTGGCACTTGTACCACCTGCACATCGGTCTCGTTGAGGTTTGGTGCCACAATGCCCCTTTCCTCAACGGCTCTGCGCTGACGCTCGGCAAAACTTTCGCCATAGCTGTTGCCGCCATCGGGTGTGCGCATGAAACGTACGTCATTTTTTTTGCTGTTAAAACGTTTTGAAAGGGGTATAACCCTACCTCTGTCATCATAGGTGATGGTATCAGCAAGTTTTCTGTTGTTTTTAACATCCTTATAAACATACTTCTGTCCATCATCATACCCCATCTCAGCAATGGAATTAGCATCCCAATACAAATCTTTGAGAGGAACTCTCTGCGATATGATTCTGTATTTACCATTCAGGTTCGATTTGCCATGCTCAACAGCATATTGCCTTGATATGGTTACCCAGTCCCCATTTCTTATTGAGCCTTCTTTTGAGCTATCTACTACAGGTACAGCACGATATATCGTAACATACACATTCCTTCCATCTCCCGCTTTATCGTACCCAGCTTGCCGGTCAAGCAATCTTTTCAGATTATATGCACATTCTTTTTCTATATCAGAGCTGGCGTAATACTCTGGGTGCGTGAAGAAATCGTCTGGCACGAGCCCTGATTGTGATAAATCAGCCAGACTTACATCAAGTTCTCTATTCGGTGCGCGATGGCTCATACGCCAACTATCATCTGCCGAATAACCCGACAAACGTGCCGCTTCCTCAACAAGCCTTGCGGCAGTATCCATATCTCCTACCTCCACAGCCCTCTTATACGGCACATCAAGTGCTTGCAGCTTTGACTGCCTCTCAGCTTCCGCTCTCAACATTGCCTGTTTCGCCTGCTCCTTGGCTCTTAAGTCATATTGCAGAAGGTAATTCATCACACCTTCTGCCTCTTTCACTATCACATTATTATTGTCATGCCAAATATTATACCATTGTTTGTACTCACGCGCAGCATTTCTGAGAGCCTTCTTAAAATCGCCTTTCGTCTCATCCAAATAATCCCATGCTTTTCTTCTCGGGTCAGAATAATCGTATTGCTCACCCCCGGCTTCATAGAACTCTTCAGGCGTTGCATATTCGTCATGCTTTTCTTTTTCCTCCAGCTCCTTGTATCTTCGCAACTCATCAGAATTGTTGTACTCGTCCTTTTGCTGTCCGCTCCCGGCTCTGCCCTCGCTCCCCGGGTCGCGTTTGTTCAGCAGGTCGGCCAGCATCATGTCGGCAAAGTCCTCGCCGGTGAGCTTGGAGATACGTCTGTCGCTCATCCGGTTGGCGAACATATCCCTCGCCATGTTCCAGAACTTGCCCAAAAGCTCCCTTATGCGGTGGAACACGGTGGCTATGCGGGCTTTGTCCACGTGGTCTTTGGCCTTGCCCATCTCGGCCTCCATCTCGGCGCGCAGACGCTCCGCGCCACGCTTGCCGCCGTAGTGGGTGAATATCTCCTCGGCAATTTCGTCCTCGGTGGCGAGCTCGGGGTATTTGCGGCGCACGTAGTCGGCAACGTCTTTCTCTTTGAACATCTCGCGCTTGAGCTGCTCCCACGCCTTGGGGTTGGCTTTGCGCAAGGCCTGTGCCCACAGGTGCCCGAACTCGTGTACGGGTGTCTCCGCGGTAGCTTTACGCGGGTCTATGTATATCTTGCCGTCCATCGTAAAGCCGTAAGCCTCGCCATCCTCCGTGCGGAAAAACATCGGCTGCCCCCGCATCACGCTCTCGCGCATCTCGGGGGTAACATCCACGCCGTGCATCACCCTGTCCGATTCGTTGGGCAAATCCAATTCCACGTCTTGTGTCTTCACGCCCCACTTCTTGCCATACTTGTCCATGAACCGCGGCAACATCTGGTCGTAGAAGCCATTCATGCCCTCGCCGCCGATACGCAGGCCGTCGCCTTCAATGACAGCATCAGGTTCCGCATTTCGTATTCTTCCACCAAGGTCTTTGCCAAACACTTCTTCCACGCTCTTGCCGTTTGCGGCTGACCATTCACCGACACCATCCTCGATAATGCCGTCCCTGTTCATCTCTATCACGTCACGGCCACCTTGCGGTTTCGTGATGACAATCTCGCGCTTGCCAAGCGCATCGTTATAGACTTTGCCAACCTTGATAGCCTTTATTTTTGTCCCTATGTCATATCTCTCCGCCTGCTGCTCGCCTTTCGTCCAAGCCACCTTGTCGTAGCCGTTCTCGGCGGCATAGCGTAGCATACGCTTCATGCACACCTCGTGCCAATTCTTCTCAAAGGGTGCGTCGGGAATGCCAGCAACTTGGAGAGTCCGTTTCTTAAACTCCGCAATCTCCTCTTCTGTCGCTCCCAAATCCTTTAAGCGTTGAGCGTTGTATGGGCGACTTCCGTATTTCTCTTCCATCGCATTCACAAAACGCTCTTTTTCCGCTAACGCTGTATTCAATTCTTTCGTTCTGTACCCTTTCTCTCTTCCCTCTTGATGTCGATTGCTCTGTATCTCGTCAATGACAAGCACACGTTTTCCGTCCTTGTCGGTCGTCTCGCCAAAGCGCACCCAAGCAACCGCCCTGCCGTTACCAGCGTCGCCGAAGTGAATCTCATCATTCTCGCCCCAACTCTCGATGTTTGGCACTACAAGGGCTATCTCACGCTTGTTGTCGAGACCTTTGGTGGTGTAGTTGAGACGAGTGGAGTTGATAGGAGACTTTCCTTTTTCTTCTTTGCCATAATAACTCAACGCAAATTCATAAAAATCTCTATCACTTCCACCTCTAACAACCGTAAACATATCTCCTGATATGTGATAATCAATAAAGTATTCTACATCGTCTCCGTATTCATTCTTCAAGTCGTCCATTGCACTTTCATAAGCCTTTTGCATAGACGCTTCTTCGTTGTCGATGTCATAATAGTTGTTTCTTGCCTCAACCATGACATCATAGGCTCTATTGTATAGTTCATCACGAAGATTAGAAACATCTTCGTCTGACATTGCAATCTCTTCATAATTCACCTCCTCAATCTGTATCTTGTTTTGGTTGATGTAGTCGAGTACCTGTTGCTTGGTGAGTGAGCGTTCTTTGCTCTCTTTGAGCCAATCCGACAAGCCTATCCATTTGTCCTCGCCGGCTTTCAGACCGCCGTTTTTCTCAATCATCTTGAGCCATTGTTCGGGGGTGGCCTTCTCCTGCCTGATGCCCTCAACGGCACGTGCCGCGTTGCTCACGAAGATTTCTTGGTTGCGGTTGGCAATGGAGAAGCGGATGTCGTCGTTCCTTTCGCTAAAGTCCCCGTTGTTGTCCGTCGCGGACTTGATTTGGTTGGGGGTGAAAGCGCAATATGATATTTGGCTTGGTTCACCTTTCTCGTTCAACTCTTCGGCAAACACCACCCCGTCATATCCTTGCGATTGCAGTTTTTTCGCCATGCCATCAATGTCCATGATTTCCCAAAGGTTGGTTTGTTCGTCCATGCCGAGCATATACTCGTAGCCGGTCACACGCTCGTAGTCTCTGGCAAAGTTATCGTTGAACGCAAGGTCAAGCGGCTGTCTGATATTCAGGAAACACGATACAA
>ERZ842401.6267-NODE-6267-length-12746-cov-5.964857_pt1 | contig 12746 bp, 11 predicted proteins | sample MGYA00521270_ERZ842401 | MGnify/ENA primary metagenome ERZ842401 (study PRJEB31892, sample SAMEA3878208) | bioreactor metagenome | biome: Moose rumen | place: Sweden | collected 2011-10 | study: EMG produced TPA metagenomics assembly of the PRJEB12797 data set... | reverse complement strand
ACGGAAAGACCGAGATTGCCATGCGCGCCGCGTTCAAAGCCGTCATGGGCGGAAAACAGGTCGCGTTCTTAGCCCCCACCACGATTCTCGCCGAGCAGCACTATGAAACCTGCATTGAGCGGTTCGCCAATTTCCCGATTAAGATTGCCCAGCTCTCCCGGTTCATTACGCCCGCAGAGCAAAAGAAGATTATCGCAAAAGTCGCGACAGGTGAAGTTGACATTCTCGTGGGAACGCACCGAATCATTCAGAAAGACGTGATTTTCAAGGATTTGGGCCTAATGATTATCGACGAGGAGCAGCGGTTCGGCGTGAAGGACAAGGAAAAACTCAAAACGATGAAAGCGAACATCGACTGCCTTGCCATGAGCGCGACCCCGATTCCGCGCACGCTCCACATGAGCCTTCTTAAAATCCGCGATATGTCGCTTCTCACGACTCCTCCGCAAACGCGAAAGCCGATTGAAACGATTGTCGATGCCTACACCGAAGAGCGCGTGGCAAAGGCGATTCGGCAGGAAGTGGAGCGGGGCGGGCAGGTTTTCTATCTGCACAACCGCGTGGAAAGCCTGGACGAAATCCGCCGAAAGTTGCAGCAGATTGTTCCCGAAATGATGATTGACGTCGCCCACGGTCAGATGAGCGCGGAGGAACTTGACGACATTTTCCGTCGTTTCAAGATGGGGGGCTTCCATATTCTCATTGCCACCACGATTATTGAGAACGGCATCGACATTCCGAACGTGAACACGATTATAATCGACCGCGCGGACATGTACGGCGTGAGCCAGCTCTATCAGCTCCGGGGGCGCGTTGGCCGCAGTGACCGAAAAGCCTACGCCTATCTTTTGTACCCAGAGAACAAAGTGCTTTCCGAAGTCGCGATGAAGCGATTGCAGGTCATTTCAGACTTCACCGAGCTTGGGTCAGGCTTTAAAATCGCAATGAAGGACATGGAGATCCGAGGCGCGGGAAACCTCTTGGGGCGCGACCAGTCGGGCGAGGTGTACTCCGTGGGCTTTGATTTGTACGTAAAGCTCTTGAACGAAGCCGTCGAGCGTCTCATGAACAGCGAGAATTACGAGGCGGCAAACGAAGTTCTCATGGAGCTTGAATACTCAGGCTTTATCCCGGACTCATACATTCCGAATTTGCAGACTAAAATGGAAGTCTACAAGAAAATCGCGGGCGTGCAGTCGAAGGACGAGCTTGAAAGCATGTACCTGGAGCTTGAAGACCGATTCGGCCCGATTCCAGACGAAGTGTACAGCCTTTTGAGCCTTGCCGAAGTGCGCGTGATTGCCAAAAAACTCTTCATTTCTTCTCTCAAAGAAAAACAGGGCGTGATTAGAATAGAGTTCGGAAAAGTGAGCGATATAAAAATCGACCGCGTGCTGAAGCTGATAAAAGAAAGCGCGGGGCGCGTCCGCCTAGACCCCGCCAAACCGAACATGATTCTGCTTGAGGCAGGCAAAGTCGGCTTGAAGGAGAAAAGCGAGTTTATCCGCGAGAAACTGGACACGCTCGTTTAAAACGAGAATTTACCCGAGACGGAGAGCGGGGATTTTGCGATGTTCGCCGCCGAAAGATTCTCTGCGGTGTAGATATGGTTTTCGAATGAGTTCGTGCTTGTTTCTTCGCCCGTAAGCTCGGGGATTCTGATGAAATTCGCTCCGATTTGAAGCGAACAGCGCGGGCTGATGTCGAAATTCAAACCCAAGCCAACGCCTTTTTCGTTGACCCAGCCGCGGTTGTTGTTTCCCCCAAGCCCCGTGTAGCCTTTGTGGTCAAAATTCGCGTAGTAAAGCCCGAAAAACACCGAGGCGACCACTTCGACTTTTTCGGTGACATGGTATGAAATGCACACGGGAAGCGTTATGTGGAATTCCGTGTTTCCGTCCCGCGCGAAGGGATTGTAATCTTCTTTTTTGCCTTCTTTATTTGTGGGTAAATCAGTCGGATTCACCGCGTTGAGCGTAATATATGCATCGGGTCTGATTCCGACCGTAAATTCATCGATGTCTTTTGCCGCTCCCGCCCAAATGGAAAAAGTGTGGCTCGTTGCGATTTCGCTCACATCGCTTTCATTGCCCGTTCCTTCCATTGGCGGAGCAAAGCGATAGCCGAGCCCGAACCCGTTTGAGGCGTCCTTGCTGTAGTCGTATTTGAATGAAGTGCGCGCGAACATGACATCAGCATCCCACGGCCCCAAAAACCAAAAGCACCAGTCAAGCGAAGCGGCCATGCGGTGTTTGAACTCGCCTTCGCCCAGCACGAGCGCAACCGTCCCGCCGGGCATTGCCGTTCCCTTTCCGCCCGAATAGCAGAAATCATAGTACCGCCCCTGAAAAGTGAGGGATTCATTGAAGCCGATGTTGAACGCAAGCCCCAAGTCCGTCATGTTCGACGGCCAGTCCTTGTATGCAGAAATCTGCTCGTAGAAGATGAGCGATGCCTTTAGATTCCCGTATTTTGCGCTTGCCCCTACATTCCAATAGTTTTCGTCGGTCGCGCCATAAACGGTGGGGTACAAGTCCTTTTCGAGCGCGATGCTGTTCCAATAGAAGAAATCTGTAAAATTATCGTAGTCGCTCCGCAAAACGCCGAAAGAAGCCGTGTTCCGGCCGCTGTGCTGTGTGTGACCGAAATTGACAATTTGCGTGAATGCTGATTCAGAAAACAAAAACAAAGAGAGAAGAATAAAAGCGATTTTTTTCATGCTTTTATTATAAAAAAAAACAGGTTGTGTGTGAACAACCTGTTTTCGCGTGATTTTTGCCTTAGTATTTTAAGTTGTGCTTTGCAAGCAATTTGTCAAGCTCACCCGTTTTTACGAGATTCTGAATCACGGCATTGACCTGCTTTGTGACAGCGTTATTGTCTTTTTTGATTGCGATTGCATACATCATTTCATCGTAGTGCTCGGGAAGAATCGTAACAGAATCATCGAGGTAGCCATGAAGAATAGAGTGGTCGATTGCAAACGCATCGATTTCACCGTGATCGAGCGCGTCTTTTAAAGTTTGGTTTGAAGGGTAGGTGACGACATTGAGGAAAACGCCTTCTTTGATTGCGGCATTTTTGATTGTTGTTGTTGTCATTGAACCTTGCGTGACACCGACTTTTTTGTTCTCAAGATTTTTGAAAGAGGTGATGCCCGAAGATTTTTTGACCATGAGACCGACAGAATCGGTGTAGTAAACATCAGAAAAATCGTAGTTCTGCTTGCGCTCTTCGGTGACGGTGAAGGTAGCGATAACGACATCAACGCGGTCTTGGTTCAAGAATGCACTGCGGTTTTTTGCATTGACAGGCACGAAAGTGACTTTTGATTCGCTTCCGAGAATCTGCTTTGCGATTGCTTTTGCGATGTCGATTTCAAGCCCCTCGTATTCCTTTGTGGTAGGATTTTGGTAGCCGAAACCAGGAACATCATCTTTTACACCGACAGTGAGCGTTCCCGCTCGTTTGATACGATCAATTCCGTTTGGCTTTGCGCTTAGGCTGCCAGCGGTAATTGCCATGAATGCTGCAAGAAAAAGTGCTTTGATTGTGACTTTTTTCATAAAATGCTCCTTTTGGTTACTATCTATAGAATTATAACAGATTTTTTTTATTTACACAATTTTTATTTAAAAGAATTTGATTTTTTGGTATAGTTTTGGCATGAGCGAAACAAACGAAAAGAAAGAACAAAGCGAAGAAAAATACATCCGCCCGACATGGGATGAATATTTTATGGAAGTCGCGCGCACCGTCGCCAAACGCGCCACCTGTGACCGCGGAAGAAGCGGATGCGTGATTGCCCGCGATAATCAAATTTTGGTGACGGGCTATGTCGGAAGCCCTGCTGGATTGCCGCACTGTGACGAAGTCGGGCATTTAATGAAGAAAATGCTCCACTCAGACGGCTCAATCAGCCAGCATTGTGTGCGCACCGTCCACGCCGAGCAGAATGCCATCTGCCAGGCAGCGAAGCGCGGAATCACGATTGACGGAGCCACCGTCTACTGCAAGATGACTCCGTGCCGCACCTGTGCCATGCTCATCATCAACTGCGGAATCAAGCGCGTCGTCTGCGAAAAGCACTACCACGACGAAGCCGACAGCCTCGAAATGTTCAAGGAAGTCGGCATAAAGATAGAGCACTTGGAAGACGAAGTGCAAAAATACACGAACATGTAATTACAGATTCTCCAACAGCCAGCTCTTGAACTGCTCGTAGTTGTTTTCCATCGGAATGGATTTGTCTTCGAGTTTGAGCACTTTTTCGAGTCGGTCGGGGATTGACGGAGACTGCCCTGTGGCTTTCTGAACGGTCGCACCGAATTTTGCGGGGTGCGCCGTTTCGAGGATGATTCCCACCGCCTCTTTGTTGATTACTTTGTCTGCCCAAGAAGGCAAATTCGGCGTGAGGCCTGGCTTTGTGATGTCATTCTTTGTGCCGTTTTTAAGAGCCTCCATACCGCCGTGGCGGATGTCGCTCCATGCCTTCCAGCCGACCGCACCGTGCGGGTCAATCGTGTAGCCTGTTTTGTCGTAGCAGTTTTTGATTGAAGCGATGATTCCATCGTTGTCAAGCCAGTATGAGGCGAAGAGTGAGCGCACTTCTTCAAGCGAGTACATTGCTTTGATTCGCTCGTAATTGCTCGGCGCGCCGACATCCATTGCGTTTGCGTAGGTTTCGACTGATGGGCGTGCTTTATAGTCGCCGGTTGCAATCCAGTCTGGAATCGTGCGGTTTGAGTTTGTTGCGGCAACGAAGCCTGTGATTGGTGCGCCCATTTCTCGTGCAATCAAACCGCTCGTGAGGTTTCCGAAGTTTCCGCTCGGAACCACGCAGATAATTGCAGGATTTTCGATTTTGTTGTCTCCCCAGCTTCGTGAGCGCACGGCAAGAGAAGAGTACATATAGTAGAAACTCTGTGGCAAAAGGCGAGAAATGTTGATTGAGTTCGCCGAAGAAAGGCGGAGCTTTGCGCGCAACTCGTTGTCGGTGAACGCCGTTTTGACGAGTTTTTGGCAGTCGTCGAAAGTGCCTTTTACTTTGAGAGCGCGCACATTTCCGTCAAAAGTTGAAAGCTGTTTTTCTTGAAGCTGGCTCACTTTTCCCTCTGGGTACAAAATCGTAACATCAAGCCCCGGAACATTGTGGAATGCCGAGCCAACCGCGCTTCCCGTGTCGCCAGAAGTGGCGACGAGAATGTGGAGCGGGGTAGATTCGCTTCGGTTAAAGTACGACATAACGCGAGCCATAAAGCGCGCTCCGAAATCCTTGAACGCACAAGTCGGACCGTGGAAAAGCTCCAGCACATACGAAACTTTATCGACGGGAACGACCGGCGCGGTGAATGGATACGCGTCTTGAATGATTGCCTGCAAGTCCTTGTCGGGGATTTCACCTTCAACATAGGGCTTTGCCATTTCAAAAGCGATGTCGCGGAACGACGGCTCTGGCGTTTTATTTATGAAAGATGATGGCAATTTGGGAAACGAGGTCGGAATATACAATCCGCCCGTTTTTTCGTTCATGCCATTCATGACGGCGGTTTTAAAGGTAGTCTGTACCGATTTGTCTCTCGTGTCTGTGTAAATCATTTTTTTATATCCTCTTAAATACCATATTTAATTTCGTTTGCAAGTTGCTCAGCGAGCGTTTTTCGTGCATTTGCAAGCGCATTCCAATCGTTCTTTTCGGTAACGGTGAGCGTTTTTTCTGTTTTGAAAGTGATTGCGCCCGTTTTTGCGTCCATTGCTTTGACTTCGCCCGTGAGCGTATAGCTGAAGCCTGCTTCCGTTTTTTCGCTTGAATCAATTTTGACCGTGCCGAAAATGATAAATGATTGGGCGATTGCTTTAGCGCGTGTGTGGATTTTTGTTTCGTTGTTTTGAATTACGGCATCGCTGACATCTTGCGGAGCGTTCCCGATTTTTATGAATCCGAGTTTCATGAGCGTCATGAGCAGATTTGAAGATGAAACAGGATTTGAAGTGATAGCTTTGCCATTTTGGTTAAAATCGACTACGGCGATGACACCGCCTGCTGCTTTAAGATTCGTTTGTACTTTGAAAGGAGCGGTGATGGTGTTCTCTTTTGCGATTTTGGCAATTTTCTCGGCTTCTTCTTCGGAAAGGGTGTCTTTTTCATATTTCGGGAAGAATGAAATTTCCGAATTAAACGAGTATTCGGGGGGGGGCGGCAGGAATTCTGCTTTTCCTTCTGCATTTGTGGTGATTGCTGTTTCTGTGAACACAATTTCGCCGTTCACGCGCTTTTCTGGGTAGACGACCGAAATTTCAAATGATTCGAGAGCTTTTCCTTCTGAATCTTCGGCTTTGAGGACATACGGAGAAGTGAAAATTTTCGTTTTTGTTGTTTCCCGTGCAGAAGAAAGGAGCGTGAGTTTTGAAGCCTGTAGTTTTTGTGCATACAGTTCGCTTGCCGTTGGCGGCGGAAGCTCTTCCGTTATTTGTGTGGCAGCCGTGCCTGTTTGTTCGCCTGTTTTTGGTGTTGATGCGCATGAAAAAGCAAGTGATGTTGCAAGTGCGATGTAAATCCCCGTGCGAATGGTAGATTTCATTATTTTCCCCTCGAATTCATACTTTTTAAGTTCGCTCTAATCTTGAAAGTTACAAAGTTCAGTAAAAACAAATCCTTACTTATTAGTATAGAAGAAATCGCATGGTTCTACAAGATAAAAATGCGTTATATTGGAGAAAATAGAGAAAAATTCTGCGTGTTGCACAAAGAAAATCAAGTCAATAAAATGACACCATGAGACCAACAATCGCAAAAATCTACCTCGAAAATCTGCGGCATAACCTCATCGTTATCCGCTCAAAAATACAAAAGCCTGCCAAAATGTGCGTCGCAATTAAGGCTGATGCCTACGGTCACGGCGCGGTGCAGTGCGCAAAGGTTGCCCTTGAATGCGGCGTTGATTATTTTGCCGTTTCCATTATAAACGAAGGAATCCAGCTGCGTGAGGCGGGGATAACATGTCCGATTCTCGTTTTGAGCCTCTGCTCGCCTGATGAAATGGATTCGCTCGTTGAGCATGATTTGACTCCGCTCGTTTTTGATGAAGAATACATCACGGGAATCGCCGTTTCGTGCCTCAGGCTCGGTAAAAAAGAATTTCCTGTTCATTTGGCAGTGGACACGGGCATGGGGCGAATCGGCTGTTTGCCCGAGGAAGCGGCGTTTTACGCGAAGATGATAGAAGACACGAAAGTCTTGAAACTCGGCGGCATGTGCACGCATTTTTCGGTCGCTGACTCGCTCGACGCTGACGACATCGAATATTCAAAAACGCAGTTCGAGCGGTTTTTGTTCGCCACGGAGCAAGTCAAAAAACTCGGAATCGACCCCGGAATCCGCCATTGCGCCAATTCCGCGCTCACGCTCAACAATCCCGAAATGCACCTCGACATGTGCCGACCCGGAATCATCTGTTACGGCTACTATCCCGGCGACTTAACGAAAGAGTATTTTGCGCAAAAAAACGAAGAAATCGATTTAAAGCCCGTGATGGCGCTTGTTTCAAAAGTGGTCGCTATCCGCAAATTCGGCGTGGGGCATTCAATCTCCTATGGGCGCACTTGGACTTCCTCGCGCGAAACCGACATCGGCGTGATTCCAATCGGCTACGACGACGGCTTGTTCCGCCGATTCAATCAGCACGAAGGCTCGCTCAAAGTCGCGGTCTCGGGAAAGCCGTACCCCGTGCGCGGAAGAATCTGCATGGACCAGTGCATGATTGACTTGGGGAAAGAAAGCGATGTAAAGCGCTGGGACGACGCGGTGATTTTCGGTCCTGAAAACAGCGGCGCGCTCCAAAGCGCAGAGGACATCGCCCGCGCCACGAACACGATTTCCTACGAAATCACTTGCGGAATCTCAAAGCGCGTTCCACGAGTGTACATTGAGTAGCAGCTTTTTTACTTCCGCTATCAAATAGAATGAGCCGGTGACGAGGAGAATCGCATTTTCGTCGCTGGCTTTTTTTATCGCTTTTTGAATCTGCGCTGCAAAATCTTCGTTCATGTCGTAGTCGATTTCTGCCGCGCAGAATGCCTGTGCGAGCGCGGCCAAATCTGACTGTTTTACAGTTCCAGGCTTCGTCAAAAACACCGAGTCGAATTCATGTTTGAAGAGTGGGGCAATGTCTTTCGCATCCTTGTCGGCGGCACAGGCAAAGAGAAGAATTCGTTTGTTCTGCGAGGCGTTTTTTTCTCCGAAGACTTGGCGGAATGTTTGCATAGTGAAAGTAACGCTGTTCACCGTGTGCGCTCCGTCGAGCACGATGAGCGATTTTTTTGACGGAAGATTTTTCTCCGAGCGTTCATTTTCGGCCAGTGATTTTTTATCAGAACTGTTCAGCGGGTTTCTGAGAATCTCAAAGCGGGCAGGGAGCTTCGCTTTTGAAAGCCCCTGTTCAATAGTTTCCTCACTAACAGTCGGAAGCACGGTTTTTACGGCGAGTGCGGCGAGACTTGCATTTTCAGCTTGAAATTTACCCAACAACTGTAAGGTGGTTTTTATCGGTCGCGAGAAGACTTTTGAAGAAAAACTAACACTCATTAGTGAGAAATTGTCGTTATTTTGTGAATATGTATTATATTTTATACACTTGTTGTAAAAATCTGAATTATCGTTCGTTGTTTTTGTATTATTTTTTATACATTCTGATATATTTTTTATTTCAAAATGCAAGTCTTGAATCGCATCTTCTGCAAAAATCACGGGCGCATGCTTTTCTTTTGCGATTTTTTCAAACACGGCACGAACGGTCGGTTGTTGCCGTGCGATAACGACGGGCGTGTTTTCTTTTATGATGCCGCCTTTTTCGTGCGCGATTTTTTCAATCGTGTCGCCTAAGAATTCCGTGTGCTCAAGTTCGATTGGCGTGATTACCGAGCAGACAGGCGAAATCACATTCGTGGAGTCGAGCCGTCCGCCCAAGCCCACTTCGTACACTGAGTAATCGACTTTCGCCTGCCGGAATGTCAAAAAAGCAAAGAGCGTGACAAGCTCAAACCAAGTGATTGGTCGCTCTCCGGGAAGCTCTTCTGTATGAATCGCCTTTACGCTGCTCATGATTTCTTCTACCGCACGGTCATACACTTCGGCTGAAAAAGAGCCATGCACCGAGGAAACGCGCTCGATAAAATCCAAAATGTGCGGGGAAGTGTACAGCCCGGTTTTGTAGCCCGCTTCGTCCAGAATAGAAGCGATGAAAGTTGAGACCGAGCCTTTTCCCTTGCTGCCCGCCACATGAAAACAGGGCGCGAAGTTTTCGGGATGACCGAATTTCTCGCAGAAAAAGCGCATGGTGTCGAGCCAAAAAATATTTTTCTTTGGGGTCTTTTCAAAATTGAGGTAGGAATCAATCCATGATTCGAGTTTTATTATGGATTCAATTTTTGACATAGTGAAGAAAGTATACAATTTTTCTAAATCTGTGAAAATCTGTGTCAATCTGTGGATAAATTCTCTCGACTCTGATAAAATGTCGTATTCAAATTGGAGAATCTATGTCAGAAGAATTAGAAACGAATGCAGATAAAATCTTGGCTTCGGCAATGAAGATGAGCGACAAAATTGAAGCCGACATCGCCGTGAACCCTCAGAAATACCGCGTGCTTACGGGCGACCGACCGACGGGACGGCTTCACATCGGGCACTATTTCGGTTCGCTCAAAAACCGCGTGCGCCTTTCAAAACTCGGTGTTCCCACGATGATTCTTATCGCCGACTATCAGGTGTTGACCGACCACGACGCGTACGACAAAATCAGCCAGAACACAAAGGAACTCGTGATTGACTACCTTGCCGCGGGAATCGAGCCGGGCGAGCATGTGTGCATTTATCCGCACAGCCATGTGCCCGAGGCGAACCAACTCATGGTGCCGTTCCTTGCCCTTGTCACCCGCGCTGAGCTTGACCGAAACCCAACCGTAAAAGACGAAATGGCGAAGTCTGCGATTCCGCTCAATGCGGGCATGTACACCTATCCCGTGCATCAGGCGGTGGACATCCTTTTCTGCAAGGGAAATGTCGTTCCTGTGGGCAAGGACCAGCTTCCGCACCTTGAAATCGCCCGTGTGATTGCGCGAAGATTCAACAACCAGTTCTGTAAGAATTCCGAGCCGGTTTTCCCGGAGCCGCACGCGCTCCTTTCAAAAACGCCGATGATTATGGGGCTTGACGGCAACGCAAAAATGTCAAAGTCGCTTGGAAACACAATCATGCTTTCTGCCACCGAAGACGAAACGGCATTGCTGATTAAAAAGGCAAAGACCGACCAAGACCGACATATCACTTACGATCCAGAGCATCGAAAGGAAGTCGCGAACCTCTTGCGGATTATTTCGCTTTGTACCGATGAAGAGCCAGAGGCAATCGCTGAGAGAATCGGTGACGGCGGTGGCGGGGCACTCAAAGCCGAGCTTACAGAGGCCTTGAACGAGCATTTAAAGCCGCTCCGAGCCAAACGCGCCGAACTTGAGCAGCAGCCAGAGCTTATCAAAAAAGTGCTGAATGAGGGCGTGGAAAAAGCGAGAGAAATAGCGAGCAAAACGCTCCTCGAAGTGCGCCATGTCATGAATATGGAGATTTAGTCTATGAACAGTATGACAGGGTACGGCTTTAAGGAAGTTGTTGTTGACGACACGCAAATCAGCGTTGAAATAAAGAGCGTGAACAACCGTTTTCTTGACTTGAACATAAATCTTCCGTATTTTTTGAATCCGCTTGAACAGAAAGTGCGAAAGCTCGTTTCGGAAAAAATCGTGCGCGGAAAGGTCGATGTCACCATCCGCGTAAAGGACATGAATTCCACAGCCCGCGTCACGGCGGACAGCCAGGCGGCAAAAATGTATGCCGATGCGATAGGTCAGATTGCCGAGGCGATTGGGCGAAAGGCAGACGACATTCCGCTTTCTCTCATCGTCTCTCAGGAAGGCGTTTTGAACATTACGCACGACTACGACGCGGAAAGTTACTGGGCGAAAATCGAGGGCGTGTTTTCCGAGGTGTTCAGCCAGTTTGTTTCTGACAGGGCGAGGGAAGGCGAGAACCTTAAAAACGACCTGCTTTCAAAGCTCGATATTTTGGACAAGTGCGCTGCGTTCTTCAAGGAATGGCAGCCAAAAATGGAAGAGAAGTTCCGCGAGCAGATTACGAGTCGCTTCACTGAGCTTTTGGGCGACCATGTTGACGAAAACCGCATCATGACGGAAGTGGCGGCGATGATGGTAAAATACACGATTAACGAAGAAATCATCCGCCTGCACTCACACCTTGCCGCGCTCCGAAAGGAATTCAACGAGAATCCCGTTCCCGGTAAGCGAATCGACTTCATCTGCCAGGAAGCGAACCGAGAAATCAACACAATCGGAAGCAAGAACCAGTTCACACAAGTCGGCGCAATGGTCGTAAACGCCAAAGACGCACTCGAAAATATTAGAGAACAATCTAAGAATGTAGAGTAATTTTTAAATTCCTCACAGAGCGTTAGAGGGCACAGAGAGCGTTTTGACAAGGAACAACGCTCGTAAATCTGAAATCCCTCTGTGAGCTCTGTGCTCTCTGTGAGAAATTTTATGAGGAGATTTTATGTCTGAATACAATTTGAAAAAAGAACTGCGTGTGGCGATTTCAGGGAAATCGGGCTGTGGGAACACCACGGTCTCAACCATGCTCGCAGAAAAACTCGGGGTCAAGCTGATTAACTACACCTTCCGCCAGCTCGCCGCCGAAAAGGGCATGACGCTTGCAGAAGTCATTGAGAACGCAAAGACTGACGACAGCTACGATGTCGCCGTGGACACGCACCAAGTCGCGCTCGCCCAAAAAGAATCGTGCGTGCTCGGAAGCCGTCTTGCAATCTGGATGCTCAAAGAAGCCGATGTGAAAGTCTACCTTATTGCAAGCGATGACACCCGCGCCAAGCGAATCTTGAACCGTGAGGGCGGCGATTTGCAGCAAATCAAGGACTTCACCGCCATGCGCGACCGCGAGGATTCTGCCCGCTACATGAAGCTCTATCAGATTGACAACAGCGAGTACGAATTCGCCGACTTAAAGATTGACACCGCAACCCGCACGCCAGAGGCGATTGTCGAGCTGATTTTGGATTATCTTGAAAAGAAAGGCTTTGTTGAGAAGAAATAAACCGTTCGCTTCCGCGCGGGGGCGCTCGCTACCGCCTTCGCAGCATAGCTGCTCGGAGACTCGCTCAAAACCTGTCTCACAGGTTTTGCCCCCGTAAGCGGGGTCGCTCCCTACCAAATTTCTTTTCTGACTTCCGCGCCGGTTTTGTTCGGAATAAAAACAATGTTCTCCGTGTTGAGCACTTTTTTTAAATACTCCATAGTGGGAATTAAATTTCCGTCGTGCAGAAGCGGGCGCATAAGCCAAGCACCTGCGAGGTAGATTTTTCCGTCTTTTCCGCGCGTCATGTAGAGGGATTCTTCTAGCTGGTCAATGTTGTTCTGAAGGATTTTGTTTACAAGAACTTCTTTTGGAAACGGAAGCGGGGCGTTTGGCTTTGAAGCGATTTCCGCCTCGACATTTGCCGTGATTGTTGCTTCAAGTGCCGCGGCGAGGGCAAATTCAATGTCGTTTTCGATTGAATCCGTAAGTTCCATAAAAAAAAGCTCCCAAGAAAAATCTCAGGAGCTTTTCAGCGGCAGAAGGGAGTCGAACCCTCGTCATCAGCTTGGAAGGCTGAGATAATGAG
>ERZ842401.6266-NODE-6266-length-12747-cov-2.871730_pt1 | contig 12747 bp, 9 predicted proteins | sample MGYA00521270_ERZ842401 | MGnify/ENA primary metagenome ERZ842401 (study PRJEB31892, sample SAMEA3878208) | bioreactor metagenome | biome: Moose rumen | place: Sweden | collected 2011-10 | study: EMG produced TPA metagenomics assembly of the PRJEB12797 data set... | reverse complement strand
GCTGCATTGCAAGAATCGCCGTCCTTGAAAACGAATTTAGAGAATTCAAAGATAGCGATTCTTGCAATGCAGCTATCGATTCCACGTCTAATTTCGTCTGAAAGTCGCGACACTGCATTTTGCAAATCATGTATTTTTCTATCATGATCGCGATGTTGCGATTCGAGAGTACTAATTCTGTCCTCAAGCTCGCGAGTGAATTCTTCTTTCCATTGCTCTTTTATGTGAGGATCTAACGCGGATTCTGTTATTGCTCTTGCAGTGAAATAATTCGAATATCCAGACATCGCGGAGCGTTTGCCATCGAATCGAATGATTTGGTATGTATAGCGATGCGACAATCCCATTCCATAGTCTAAATTATCGATTATGCTTGCAGATCCGTTTTCAAGCGATGAATTCGGGCGACAATCAATCGGCGGCAACGGAGTTATCCCATCTCGGAAAAACTGGATATATTCTGCATTGGGATCATTTGGAATTTGAGTCGAAACTTGCAGAGCCCAATATCCAACTGCCTCTCCTCTAATTTCATTCGATGGGCTTGCGACTGGCGAATTGTCTTCCGCTTTAAACGTTGTAACATAGCGAGTTGGCGAAACGTTTCCGTAGAAATCAACTGCCTCTATTCCGATCGTGTATGTTGCATCGATATCCAGATCTTCAAGACGCAAATCGAAATGATCTCGCGGGACTTCGAAGGTTTTGGTATTAGAGGGAAATTCATCATCGTAATAACCGTCGCCGTTAAACCATGTCGGAACGCCTTTACAAACATAGATTCGATAGAAATCAAGATCCTCGTCTAGTTGATCATCAGTCCAACTTACATTCGCACTGATATCGTCGCCATCGCAAAAACAATCATCGATGTTCAAAGTTGGCGATTGAAGTGGTTCAGTTCGCCCAGCAGTGATAAAAGCCGGATCGGAGAATTCGCTCTCTAATCCGGCTTTATTAACTTGTGTGACGTAGACGACGTAGTTGTGCCCTTGCTCGAATCGTCTATCGAAAATATAGTCAACACGGCTCAACGAAACCACCTCCGCCCTTGATAGTATGTTTGATTTCGATTGTAGCTAACGCCAATATACATTTGCCCTTTGCCTTCGATACCACCGATAATTTTCATAAAGACAATGTGCCGATCGTTTTCGACAGATGCATTGACGAGCGCAATTTGTGAATATTTCTTCGAAGTGATTCCAAGAATAGAGAAGATGTTAGTAGCAAGTTGACCGATTGATCCTTTGACGCTAAAAGAATTGCGAAGGGTTGTAAATATGTTGCCCTTAACTCGAACGACAGATTTAGCGAGTCGAACCGCTGTTCCAATGATAGAAAACGAGCCTTGAGCATTATCTTTCGATTCGCCAATGACTTTATGTATCAAGAAATTCTCGACTTGCGTTAAACCTTTGACGATCAAGAAATTTCTAGTCGCAATTGGAATCATACCGACAACCGATGAAAGCTGCGACAGGATTTTTTGGATAGATCCCTTCATCGCAACAAGTTCAATTTGACGTTGCGCTATATAACCATTGACTGCTTGATAGATTCTGTCACGTCTCGATACAATTCCGATAACAAACGATCCATTTCGGAACGTATTTCCGCAATTCGAGATAGCAGTAAACAAGGATTTTGAGCAAATCGGAACAATACCGGATGCAGAAAAGACGGAGTCGAGTTTTTGTTTGACAATTCCACGGAAGGACATGGGCTCGGTATGCAGATTTGAAACAATCGAATTGACGATGAAGTAAGAATTGACGCGAGATTTAAGAAATACTTCGATGGTATATCTAGCTCTTTCTTGCGCCAGAGCGATACCATTGATCAATATTGGAATCGATTCTTTGAAAATGATATTACCGAGCGCGATCAATTCTTGAAAGCATTTTGATTTCGTTAGTCCACCGACGAGATATCGAATCGCAACATGATCGCTGTCTGCATAACCTGAGCTCGTGAATAGCAATTTGAGATTGTCAGCACTTCGCGCTATTGCGCTATAAACTGTAGAAAACGCGATGCTTACTGCGCCTTGAGTTGCGATAGAAAGAGTCGCGATTCGCGACGTTATTCCGTTGACTTCAAAAATGGAATTGAACGTTTGCGAGACAATGGAATTGATTGAAAAGACTTGTTGAAAGATTCGCGATGTGTTTCCTTCGACTGCAAAGATATCAGAAAATCTTTGACGAACGGTGCTGGCGACTTGGTAAACAAATTCGATACCTCTTTGCGCTTGACCGCTAACGAGATAAGGCAAAGTCAAGATTCTCGATGTATCGCCGATGGCAGAAAACACATCGGAGAATTCACGTTGGACACTGCCAGCGATTGAAAGAATTTCTTTTTGGATTTGCGAAGTAGTGCCGCGGATCTCATACAAAAACTTTTCTGCTTGAGCGGTAATTCCTTCGATTTGAAATACAGAACTGAATTGATTTTGAATCGAGCTAGTAATTAAAATCGGAATTTGCAGCACATTTTGAGCGTCGCCTTGAATTGCAAATCGGGACAGAAATTCGCGTTTAACCGTTGATTGAATCGAAAACACAGTTTCAAACAATCGAGCGGCAGATCCTTGAATCGAAAACCTTGATTCGAATTGTCTAGCAAGCGCACCGATGGCTTTCCAACGTTGAGATAGCGATTGTTGCAGTGCCCCTTTCAATTTGAAACGTTTAGAGAATGCAAGTTGAAGAGCACCTTTGAGCTTGAATCTTTGAGAAAAAGCTCGACGCAAAGCTCCCTTGATTTTGAAAAGCTGTTTGAAAGATCTCTGCGCTCCGCCCTTGATTTTGAATCGAAGTTTTTGAATTTTGGAAGTTGCGCCTTTGATTTTAAATTGCGATTTGAACGCTTTCGAAACTTTGGAAGTAATTTTGAACAACTTTTCGAAGGCTGAAACGATGCGGCTTTTAACTTTGAAAACTTGAGAAAAGTCTTGCGATGTGGAGAAGTTGCCGATGCATTTGTAAAAACTGACGGCGATGGTATCGTCAATCGTGATATATACTTTAGGTGTAAGAGTAATACTCACGCGATCACTTCCCAGCCGTATTGTTTCGAATCGATTTGACTCATCGCAAAATTAGCTTTCCAACTGCTAAGAGCTCCTGCAGCATTTGAAGTCGTTAAAACAGTCGAATCATGTTTCAAACTAGATTCGCGACCTGCAATTGTAGTAGGAGTTCCGTCCGTGTAAGCAGGCTGAGCGACCGTGGAGATTCCCGTGACGCGATGGTTAGGATAGCTTGAAACCAGCGATGATTTATTTGGAGTTTGCAATAGGTAATTTCCGACGGAACTAGCAGTATACACTCCAGAACTTTCAGTCATATTCGTCGATGTAGATGAAATTGGAACTTCGATCATCGTTTCATTTGGAGTAATTCGCGAATCGGAAATAATGAAATTTGACATGTAAAAACTGCCGACAGTATCAACCCTTATTCTGTTAAAGTAGAAGTAAGGACATCGAGTTAAAGTATTTGTACTAGAATGAGTTTCATCGGTTCTATCAACCTTCAAACTTCCATCGAGATAAATTTGACAAGTAGCGTTATTAGCTATGTGAAAATACATTGTATGTTTAGTGTTTAAAGTTGCATTTAACATTATAGAGATGATCGTCGTGATACTATTGTTCTCGTATGAAGTGAAATTGATAGAAGAACTTCTAGTCTTGTTTTTTGAACTGTAGGAGGATGTTATACCAAAAGTGGATCTTGGTAGGTCGCCATCCGTAACATCGAAATACAAAAAAGCATTTTGTGTTGTGGATAGCATCGGCAAAAAGAAGTCAAATTTACCGTAAACTTCTTCATAATATTCATCAAGAGTCAGCAGAACGAGTTTTGAGTATGAGTTATTGAAAGTTTGATTGGTACTAAAAGCATGCCCTGTTTGAGTATATGTTGAACTCGTTGTGCGCACTACATAGGCATTGCTTTCCGGATAGATCCCAGGGTTTATGTATTTGAATCCCATGGCGACCACCGATTAGACATAAACGCAAGAGAATTCGTTCCCCCAGACTTTATTGCCAGCCGTTGCGGAAGATGGCGGAGTCCACTTTGTATAGTATGTGTAAGATCCGTTTGTAGCGATAGATCCGCCAGTTGAAGTTCCGTAATTCGCACCTTCGCCGATGTATGCAGATGCATAGTACGTTCCATTTGCCGCGCTGGAGAATGTTTGAGCCGAGTAAGTTTCAGATGCAGTTCCGCTTTGAGTTGTCGAGGAGAATCCATTCGTTGTGGTAGCCTCGACCGCTCGAATTACACATTGCTCGGCAGTCGACGCTCCGGTATTTTTCACGACAACACTCTTGATTTCGGATGATTCTCCTGCCATAACCGTTCCAAAGTCGAGAGGGACAGATTCAGAAAGAGTGCTGCCGCCGCAAGTGAAAGTAATTGTTACCATTATTTCAATCTCCTTTGCATGATCAAAACTTCTTCTCCACAGATGCAGTGTCGCGGGAAAAGTTTGCTTTCTTCGCCTAAATTGTTTTTGGAAAAATGATTCTCGATGTGATGGGCTCTTTTCTTCCAAAATTGCCAGCGTTTCGGTATACATGGGAATTCTCCACTGAATTCATATGCATACTGGTTCTTCGATTTGCAGCGTGGACATTCGACTTCTTTTTCAATCGATTTTGGAAGAGCCGCAGAGTTCACGTAGACTGCCCAGAACAACTGATGGCATTTTTTGCATTCGATTTGAGTGTGAATTTCAACCATGACACTCTCCCCTCAGATTTCTTGAATGTAATATCGATAATGATCAAAATCATTCTCCTCCGACGGATCACGTTCTGTCATGATTTCCGCTCCGCCATTTGTAAAAGCCTCGACGTTGGTAATTCTTGGAGGACGGAGGTGACTAAAAAGATCGCTATCGATGTGAGAATATTGTCTTAATTGGATTTGAGCTCCCAGTGAATCGTTGTAAATGCTTTCGTTATATTCACGAGCCTCGATAGAGAAAACGCCATTGTTTTCTTCTTTAATCGAAGTAATTCTGAATGTTACATCTGAAATCGCATCGTAATATGAAACAGAAATGACATCACCAGGCTGTAAATGCATAGCTTGTGCACCTGTCGAGAATGTTACGACCTTTGTACAAACGGCGTTCAAATCGCGATAGAATCTACCGAGACGCAATGCTTGTTGTTGACTGGTGACGCCGTCTAATTCGATATCTTTCTCCAAAACATAACCGAGCGATTCTTGTTGACCGACATCTTCGACAATGCATTTAGTCGAAACCCAGTTATTCATCGGATCAATGAATTTGATATTGTATCGATTTGGAGTTTCATCTAAACCGAGTTGCGAAATCGTGAAAGAGTCTGTAACAATCGATTTCTCCGTGAAATGGTAGCTCACCGGCGTCGCTTTTTCGATTCGCATGGCAATGACTCCGCGATATCGGACGAGATAACCTTGACACGCCGCTAAAATATTGCCAACGTGAATTTCTGCATCTTCTTGAGCGTCGATTATGATATTCAATTCATACCGTCGACGTTTTTGAACGACTCCGTGAGCGTCGATATATTCGATTTCTTCGTCGCACCAGTTAGCCGCCTCTATGAAAGAATCCTCATCCAGTTCTCCTTTCCAACCGATACCAAATCTGTCGTTGAGAATGAAATCGCGCAAGCACATCGCAGGATTTGTCGAGAAAACCCATTCTCGAAGTCGAGTATCATAAACTTTTCGACCGAGGACAATGGTATCGATATTTGGATTTCCGCTTAATTCGTCGGATGCTCTAAACCACAAATCGAGCCAAGCACATCCAGCGTAAGAGCCTGTCGTTTCATATGTATCGGGTACATCTCCATCGTGGTAGGTAAATACACCATCTATACATTCGACTAACATCGGAACGCATTTGTTATAGCAGTCATATTCAACTGAATTCAATTCACGCGGATCTCTGCTCGTTTGAGAATATGGAATTGCATACCAACCTTCACCGAGAGAATTAATCCATTTGATAAGTTCGCCGATGTCATTTTCATATTCCTCATAATCTGCATTGTCGTAGTGCTCCGTCGATCCGAGTTTGATTCGTTTGAACTCTCCACCGTTATGAGAAAGCGTGAGAATATCATGGCGACTGTCGACGCTAATATGTGCGTCTTCCCACTTTGTATTTGTAACTAGAAAGAGAGTTCCGAACTTAGGATCTCCGTAAATTCCCGCATATCTATCCAAATATCGATATTTGAACCCTGGCAACGATTGTCCGGAACGTTGAGAACCGCCTGCCGTTTGCGTTTGAATTTCTGCTAAGTCGACTCTATGTTCTGTTGCGATAATAGCACCATAAGAATCTCGCACCGGATAACCGTTTGCCATAACGGATATAACGCCTTCGATTCCACCTTCGCACAACACGACATGCTTTTTGAGAGTTTTTTCATGGATATCGGGTTTATGCATTGTCTGGTTTCCTTGGACAAGTCTTTCACCATAGACAACGAATATCGGACTATTCGAAGTCATTGTATTCATAGCGCGATCAAATCGGCTAGTTGATTCGTTATTTTTGTTCTTGCGAGCTGCATAAATACCATATCCGGTGTTCCAGACAGTTCCGAACAAACTTGCACCAAGAACTGCATTGCCGAGCCATGAAGATGCTCCGAACATCGTAAGTCCGCCACCGAGAAAGAATCCTGCGACAGTAAATACAATCTTGCCTGCAACTTTGCCTCTTGATTTTCCCATGCTGTCACCTCACTTGTAGAACAATTCGAAGGGAATCGCAGGGAATCCCGAATAATGTTGCAGATTATCGAAACGGTTTTTGCAAGTCTGTTGAGTCTTATCGCAACCGCGTTTTAGAGTGAATTCGTCTCCAGATTCGATTGTCACGAAAAATGGGTAATATACTCGAACTGTCGAATCGAAGGAGGTAACGATCATTCTTGTCTCACCGCCGATAGAGATAGTCCCGTCTTTCCAGTAGTCTCCATCTTTGGCGTCAATGTTTAGAGTGATATCATTGCCGGATGAGCTAGCGACAGTGCCTGTAGTTGTCTCGAGATCTTTTTGACAAACAGAATCTCCAAATTTACAGTTGCAAGCGGCTTGATAAGTCCTGCGCGGTGCTGTTACCTTTGGAATTCGACTTCGAAGAGTGAAAGAGAATGTTCCGTTCTCGTAGACGGGATTGTCAATGTATCCCATGAAAACGTCGCGATAAATCGAATTGTCATTCAACGAATCGGGATAAAGAATTTGTCGAACTCTTACATTGCAACCGCGAAAATCGAATCCTTCAATGATATATTTGAGTTGCCCCATCGTTGCATCAGTCATTTCGAATTTCATCGAGTTATCTGTTTCCTCGACGGACTGGGATATTTCTTCGCGCGTGACAGGAATAGCTAGATATTTGTTGCCTTCAAATTCGATGTCGACGTTTGTATTGGTTATGTGCAATTCTCCGATTCGCAAAAACACGTCGTAAATTTCGACGACGAATAATTTCTCCGATTCTTTAGCGTCTTGAAATTCTTCCGGTAATTCAATTGCCATTGCTTAACTCTCCTGATGCCATGGGAATGATTCATATGAATAGTCGAAAGTTGCGTCTGTCAACTGAACGTAATTCCATGTCCATTCTGTATTATCACACTCAAACGCGATATCACATTTGAATCCAACTTGCTTAGTTCCGTTGGGAGTTATTTCTTGATATATGGTAGGCTCTAGCGTTGAAGTCGCAAATCTAACTTTGAATCTTTCATCGAAAAAGTAAACAAAGAATGGATAGAGTTGCGAATGAGTGAAGAAGAAGTTTTGAATCTCCACCCAAGTCTTAATTAAGCCAGAATAGGTTGCAGACATGGTGCGATGTGGAATTTGGAGTTTTTGTTGATACTGCTTAACGCCGTTTTCGAATTGGATGGTGTTGACTCCCCAGTCGTATTTGACGTGAGTCTCGCCTCTAGGTTGCCATTTGAAAGTCTTAAGCAGTTCGTTCGGAACATCAACAACCATCGAATCGCCTTACTTTCAAAATATTCTTGATCAGTCGAGCTAAAAAGTATGAAACTTTCGGTGGCACTGCATTTCCTATTTGCTTGCGAATAGATGTTTTGCTCCCGTGAAAAACAAAACTGTCGGGGAAACTTTGAATTCGAGCCGCCTCTCTTGGCGATAAAGTTCTGTTTTCACTAGGATGTATATATCTGCCACAAGCAGGAGTGTCAAATCTCGTCGTTATTGTTGTAGCAGGCTCATCCCAACAAAGTCTTCCAAATGAGCCGCTGTAGACGGAATTTATTTTTTCCTTCAACGAAGTAAAATTTGCACCATTCGCTACTCGACTCATTCTATCTACAGTGATGGCAGAATATTTTGTTTTAATATGATTTGTCAATACTGGAGATGTTGTCGACAAATAATATTGATAAGCAGTTTGAGGTTTTGGATTTTTTACTTCGCCGCTATCAGTAACTTCCGGCAAATTACCAATTGCATCTCTCACTGTTACCCTGTCAAAAAAATTTGGATATTGTTTGCGAATTTCTGCTTTCGTTAGATCAAACAGCTCGTCAAAATTTGAAACCTTTTTTCTAGATCCGATGATGAAAAGTCTTTCTCTTTTCTGAGGCACGCCAAAATCAGTTGCCTTTATGACTTTGTAGTGTAAATCGTAGACAACATCGTCGACGGGATTAGAAAACGTTTTCAGTAATTCTTTGAAGAATTCTCCATGTCGCATCGTCATGAGCCCTTTTACATTTTCCATGACGAAAGCCATCGGTTTCACTTTTCTCACGACGTTAAAATATTGCTTGAAAAGATAATTACGCGGATCATCGACAAAGCCTTTTCTGGTTCTTGCTCCTACCATTGAAAAGCCTTGACAAGGAGATCCGCCGATAACTATATTTGCATCGCCTTCATGGAAAACATCGTCTTTAACTAAAACACCGACGTCCTTGACAAACATTTTCGTTGAAGGGTGATTAATCATGTATGTGTTAGCGATAGTCGAGTCAAATTCGACCGCCTTATCGATAGAAAAGCCTGCTTGAGTGAATCCTAGTGAAAGCCCTCCGCAACCTGCAAACAAGTCAATTACATTCATCGTTTGAATCCTTTCACGAATGCAGGCAGCCAAAAAGTCTTTGGATAGATAGTCGATTGAGATTCTCCTTCGCAAACCGGAACTTGCATTGCGAGAACTTTTCCATATTCCAAATAGATCCCGAGATGCAAATCTCCATCGATGTTGAAAAGAATAACGTCTCCGTAAGTCAATGAATCAACATCGTCTGTCGGAGTGAAATTCCTTCGAAGGAACATGAGCAAACGCAATTTATCATCGCGCCAGTTTTCAGTTATCGGTTTTCCATCGTTCCACACTTGCGAATATCCATGCTCCCGATAAAAAAGATGGCACAGACCGATACAGTCTGCGCCATCGAAAGAGCGTCCGTTGAATCTATGTGTGATACCGACAAATCTGTTAATGTTCAATATCTATTTCGCCTCGATTGTTCTTTTCTAAGCAAAGCGATCAAAACGTCAGAGTGTCTAGCGAGCAATTGAACGAATGATTTAGAGTCAACCGCGTTGATATTCATGTTAGTCGTTTCGTTTACCGGTTGAGAATATCTGCTTAACAATGCATTTTGCTCCGCAAGGAGCTTTTCTTGTCTAGCACCGCGATTGTCAACTTCCGCTCGCGACTGAACATACCGTTTATAGCTATCCTGTCCACGTTGAGATATCTCAGGAATCATTTCTTCTCCAAGATATCCGCCAGTTGCATATTTTCTTAAACTTTCAATTGCCTCTGGATTTTGATTTAACATGTCGAGGAAAGGAACTCCTAATTTTTCAACCGTTTTCTGTTGAATGATATACTCGCCGTTCGATGTGCGAATGAATTGCTTGCGATGCGCGAGATAAGTTAGAATCGAATCGGAAGTAGCAGTCCCTGCACCGCGAATCAATCCACCGTTGAGAATGTTGCCGCCAATCGCGAAAGATGGAAGATCATCGATTTCTTCGAGAGATCCGCCTTCCGCAAATCCAACAAATCCACCGTGAGCTTTTTGAGGGATCGATCCTCCTTGAGATCCTCCGAACCATGAACCGATTCCCCATTTCGTAAGTTGCATTGCGATTAATTGTTGTAGAGCGATTTGCGCAATACTTGACCACAGATTCTTCCACGAGTCTTTGAAAGATTCGCCTTGAAGAAGAATTCCGGAGAAAAAGTTTTGAATTCCAGACGCTAGACCTTGTACTAATTTCGTTCCGACCGGATCTAATTCTTGTGCAGTTTCCTTAATCGCGATATCGGTTTCCTGCATTTCTTGCTTGATTGTACGCTCTGCATCCGTGCCGTTAAGTGATATATCTTCCCATCGAGCGTTCAATTCATCGAGCAATTGTTTTTGAGTCTGCAATTCAGTTTGAACTTCTTCGCCATTCTGAATTCTAAACTCCAATTCGACAACTCTAGCGTGAGTATCGTCGAGCTGAGCAAGAAGTCGATCGCGTTGCATTTCTCCATCTTGACTTGCGATTTGATATTCACTTAACAATCGCTCGCGTCGCTGTTGGAGAATTTGCATTTTCTCTCGAGCATATTCTTTTGTATCTCTGCCATCGTCGACGATTTTGCCTGTTTGCTTGACATCATATTCACGTTTCAATCTATCAAGCGAACGATCTTCAAATCGCGACCAGAGTTTGCGAGAAGAAAGAGATTGTTCGAGCTCGTTGATTTGCATCGTGGTATTTTTGATTTTGTCTGATAGATCTTGTTCCGCTTTCGTTCCGATCGTGTCAAGCTCGTAATATTCAAGATTCAAATCGCGAAGAGTTTGCAGTTGAGTTTGAAGTTCCGTTGTGACATCTTCGCCACTCTGTTGACGCTCAGTCAAATTCAGAATGTTTTTATTGACAGAATCAATTTGAGTGTTGATAGAGGATTTTCGAACTTCGCGCTTTTCCTGCTCCGCAATTAGTCGACCTTGATAATCCTCTCGCATTTGATTCAAGAAATTCAAACGCTGGTGAGTATATTCAATTGTCGCCTCTTGATCTGAAAACGGCGATGCAGAACTTTCAACATCGAAGTCAAGTTTGAGCTTAGCGAGTCGAGTTGTATCAATCGCCTCACGACGTTTCGAAAAATCCAAAGCCTGTTTGAGCTCATTAATAGCGATAGTCGTTTTTCGAACTGCATCTCTAGCGCGAATTTGAGCGGAAGTTCCATATTCTTCTAACGCTTGATATTGCGTTTCGAGCTCTTGAAGTTTTGCGATTTGCTCGTCTAATTGCGATGAAACATTCAATCCAGCGTTGCGCTGTGCCTCAAGACTGGTTATAGCAGCTTGAGTTTGTTCGATGTTTTGTTTGATACTCTTTTTGCGAATATCGCTGAGCATATTTGCAACATCGAGCTCGGTTTGTTGACGATCTAACATCCGCGTGTAAATTTCGATTTGCTCGCGTTGATATTGTCTATCAAGGAAAGGATCGCCATATTCATCTGCAGACTTTTCAATCTGATATCTTTGTTGCAAATCATTAAGACGCCATTCATCGGCTTTATCTGCAGTCAAAACTCCACGCAATTCTTCGACACGACGTTTTTGTTGATCATACTTCTTATTCGTTTCGTCGATAGCTTTTTGAACTTTTGATTGCTGTTTAACTAGCTCTGCAAGATCATCTGCTTTAATCGTGCTATCCGTGAGAATTTTTACTTTGTCGTCGTCTGTAAGTTTATCCCAAGTTTGAGAGCCAAGTTTGTCCTGTATAGCTTGATTATGATCGACAAAGTTATTTATGGGCTCTGAAAGCTGTTTGTTGATATCTTCGAGAATGCTTTTATGAATTTCGATGGTGCGCAAAGCTTTTCGCTCGTTGGTAATTTCTTGTTCGTCAAGCTCGGCACTGTCGCCATGAATCTTTCTGTCATGCGCGATTCGTTCTCTTTCACGCTCATATTCTTCGATTTGTCTTTGCCGTTCTTTATCGTATGCGCCAATTGAATCAAGTCTCAAATCTCTCAACGTTTGAATCTTACTTTGATTCGCAGTCCAGTAATTTTCAGTCATAACGCCCTGATTCACCACTGGATATTGAATCGATGTAGGTTGATTCGAATCGGAACGAAATACTTTCATTTCTCCGAGAACTTGAATATCGCTTAATCGATTTTCCCCTTGAAATTCGCCTTCGCTAACTGAAACGAGTGCCTCTCCGGATTCATCGATAGCAGTGATAATTCCATTGATTCCTTCTTCAACAACTCCTGTGAGCGTTTGATAAGATTGATCGATATAAATGACATCTCCGGTTTGAGGAGTATAACCATTCGACAAATCTAATTGAACTGGAGTTGTGTTGTAAGACGAAGGATTGTAAGTTGCAGTTTGAGGAATTGTTGTCGGTAGGTTTCTCGCATACGTTTAGATAATGATGGCTTTACGCATTGTATATATGGGCACGCCCGACTTTGCTGTGGAAGGGCTAAAAACATTGGTTGAGAACGGCTATCCGCCTGTGGCAGGGGTTACTATGCCCGACAAACCTTCCGGCAGAGGACATCATACGCAGTTCTCGCCCGTCAAACAGTATGCTCTCTCTCAGGGATTGCCCGTCTTGCAGCCCGAACGGCTTAAAGACGAGGCTTTCTTGTGCGAATTGGCTTCGTACAAAGCCGATTTGCAGA
>ERZ842401.6265-NODE-6265-length-12750-cov-15.102954_pt1 | contig 12750 bp, 11 predicted proteins | sample MGYA00521270_ERZ842401 | MGnify/ENA primary metagenome ERZ842401 (study PRJEB31892, sample SAMEA3878208) | bioreactor metagenome | biome: Moose rumen | place: Sweden | collected 2011-10 | study: EMG produced TPA metagenomics assembly of the PRJEB12797 data set... | reverse complement strand
TGGCCTCAGCGTCAGAGATCTCGCCCTTCTTCTGGACGATGGCCTTCTGAAACTCATTGATTTCGTTCTGAATCTTCTCAACACGGGTGTTCAAACCTTCGATTTCGTCTTCCAGGTCCTGAACCTCCAGGGGCAGTTCGCCTCGCAGGGCACGCTTCTCATCAATAGATGAGAGGGCTGTCTGAAGTTGGAACAAAGTCTTCAACTTCTCTTCTACTGACAAGTCTGTAGGATCTTTCTTTGCCATAACTAAATTAATTTACGATTTGATATTTACTATTTCGATTTTCTCTTGACGTTCGTGCTACAGGTAGAGGATCGGATTGGTGCAGGTCTCGGCGATGCAGGTCGTGACACCCGGACACTCCCGCTCGATGATGTCGCGGAAGATCTCGCTGGTGAACTGCTCGCTCTGGTAGTGGCCGATCACGCAGATCTGAATCCGCTGCTCATAGCCGAAATACTGATGATAGTGCATCTCGCCGGTGATGAAGGCGTCAGCCCCTGCTGCCACGGCCTCGTCGAGCAGGAAGTCCCCTGCCCCGCCGCAGATGGCCACCTTCGTGATCGGGCGGCGCAGCAGTTCGTTGCACATCGCACACTCCACGTCGAAGGCCTTCTTCACGGCCAGCACGAAGTCGCAGGACACCAACGGCTTCTCCAGTTCGCCAATCACGCCGCTGCCCGCCTCAATGCCGTCCACCGTCTTCGAGACGAAGAAACGCACGTCGCGCAGCCCCAGTTTCTCGGCTATCTTGAAGTTGACACCGCCCCGTGCATTGTCCATATTGGTATGCATGGAGATCACGCAAATCCGGTTCTCAATGGCCTTCACCACCGTGCGCTGCACGTCCGTCAGGTCGCTGATCTGCTTCAGCCCGCGGAACAACAGCGGGTGGTGCGACACGATGAGGTTGCAGCCCCGCCGTATCGCCTCGTCAACAATCTGCTCGCTGACGTCCAGACACAATAATGCCCCTGAAACCTCCGTCTCTGTCAGTCCTACTTGCAGGCCAGCATTGTCCCAACTTTCCTGCAAGGGCAGAGGCGCGAAACGTTCAAGGGCGCTCAGCACTTCTTTTATTTTCACGCTGCAAAGGTACTACTTTTAATTGAAAATTGAGAATCGGGAATTGAGAATTGGGCTTTGTTTTGGTAATTTTAACGTTTCACCAGTCGCTCAGCGTGGCTTTAGCCTCTACCCTCGCCTCCGTTTTGTCGTCGAGGGCGGGAAAGAAGTCGATGCCTGTCAGCCGCTCTACCTCGTCAACCGATCGGAGGGCCTCCGCCCTACTCTGCTTCACGCCTTCATTACGGTAGACGAAGCCGATGGCCTTGGGTGTCCCCTGACGGCAGAGGATCACCTTGAAGAAGGCATCGGGCACCCACACCTTGTTGCGGCCGATGGTCTTCTGCTCCGAACGCTGCGTGAAGACCGGGCCGCAGACGATGTCGACGGCTCCGTATTCCTGCGCCCACTCACGGCACTGTATCTCCAGGTCGTTCCACTCATACTTGTTCAGCCCGTGGTTCTGCGGACAGATGTTCGTAAACAGAAACGACTCCGTCATCGCCTGGGCATCCCACTTGTTATCGCCTGCCGGACACATGTGCCCCCGGTCGTAGCGCGAGTTATAGTAGTCGTTGTTCGTGGCCCGCGCCCCCTTGATGTCCGTATCCTCGGCGAAGACCTCGTTCTTGCGCTGGTTGCTGCCATAGATGTGGGCCTTTGTCAGATGCCAGGCCACCCAGTTTGGCGTCTTCGTCTTGCTATTATATGAGGTGGTGTAGCCCCGTCGCTTCAGGATCAGTTCCGGGCGGTCTGTCAGCGGTGCCGGCAGTTCGTACATCACGACGGCCGTCTTCTGTCTGGCAGCCTCCGCCTTCGAGTCATAGAACTGGCTGGCCGACGGCTGCCCGTTGTCGCTGGCAATCGTCTCCGCCTTGTTTCCTTTGCACGATGCCGCCACCGTCATCACCGCCAACAGCATCAGCCACATATACTTATGTATTCTCATCATGATCCTATTATTTGTTATGAACGTAATTTGCCGAACTTGTCGAAGAGTTGCCTGTCAGCGAGCCAGAGGGTGACCATCAGCGCGATGACCGACGAGGCCAGACACCCGACGAACAGCATCACCGTCAGCACGAAGGCATTGATGGGCGACTGGCCGCCGAAGAGGATGCCGCAGAGCAACAGCGGCATGGCATAAAGCCCCATCATCGAGAGATTAGCCACCGAAGGCGCGATGACCGCCTGAAGCGCACGACGCACAAAGGGCATCACTGCCTGCAGGTGCTCGGTGCCATTGCCGCGCAGGAACTCGTATTGCAGTTCGTCGGTCTTCAGGGCTGAGTGATAGGTGCTCAGTCCACGGATGCCAGCAATCATCGAATGCCCCACAAGCAGAGCCATCATCGGCACAAACCAGCGGGCTCCCAGTCCGTTGTGTACAGGCAATACAACAAAAAGCAGGTACAGCCCCACGGGAAATGCCCCGCAGAACAGGCCGGCGGCCACAGGCAGCAGAAACCGCGACAGGGGCAACTTCACCCGACGGAACACAAAGGCCGCCGACACCACCGACAGCAGTACCAACCACAACAGGTTGAGCCATACATGGTCGAAATGCACGAGTGCCCACACCATCAGGCAGAGCACCAGCACCTGAACCACCATCCGCCCTACGGCCACTCCAAACGAGCGGAGCAGCGCCTTGTCGAAATAATAGAGTGCCCCCATCGGAATCAGCAATAAGAGAGCACCTAAAATCAAATGCAATATCATCGTACTATTCACTTTTCAGTTCTATCACTTGGTCTGCACTATCCACCAGCAGCGGTCGGCGACTGGCTATCAGCACCGTCTTGCCCGCCGCAGCCTGTCGGCGAAGCAGGTCGAGCATCCTTTGTTCCAGTTCTGGCGTCAGTCGGGCTGCAGGCTCATCGGCTACGATGATCTGCTTGTCGGCAGCCTCCAGCAGGATCTGTTCCACCAGGCGATAAATATCGGATGGCGATAGTTCCGCAGCCTGTTCCGCCTCAGCGGCCTTCGGCAGTCCCGGATTCCATACCCCGTAGTCTTCAGCCTCCAGCAGAGGGGCCTCCGGCGGTGTCAACTGATGGCCCAGTTGCTGCATTTGCTGCGGGAGATAGGCCATCAGCGTACGGAAAGCGTGGGCCGAATGCACCGTCAGCAGTTCGCCATCCACACTCACGAAGCCCTGGCTCACCGGCAGGAATCCCATCAGCGTGCGCAGCAGCGTCGTCTTGCCCGAACCGGCCGGCCCCGTTATGCACGTCAGTTGACCGTCGCGCGCCATAAACGAGAGGCCCGTCGCCAGGCACCGTTCACCGATGGCAATAGTTGCATCTTTTACCTCTAACATCTCGATATTATCAAAAATCTGGTGCAAAGATACAAAAATTCTCAATTCTCAATTCTCAATTCTCAATTTTTTTGTACCTTTGCGCCAAAATTACGACGATGAGCAAGGATTTCGAGCAAAAAGGATGGCGGCTCCCTGCCGAATGGGAGCCTCAGGAAGGCGTGCAGTTGACGTGGCCACACGCCGGCACTGACTGGGCACCGATGCTCGACGAGATCACCGCCGTCTATAGCGAGATGGCCCGTGAGATCAGCCAGTGCGAGAAACTTTTGATCGTCAATCCCCCCACCAACGACACTTGGGCCCGAGACCACGGCTTCATCACCCTCGTCGACGACGAAGGCCACCGCCGCCTGCTCGACTACCAGTTCAACGGCTGGGGCCGTAAGTTCGAAGCCGCACTCGACAATGCCATCAACCGCCGCCTCTACCAGGCCGGCGAAATAGAGGGCGAATACGTCGACTGCCTCGACTTCGTGCTGGAAGGCGGCTCCATCGAGAGCGACGGCCGAGGCACCATCTTCACCACGTCGGGCTGTCTGCTGGCGCCCAACCGCAACCAGCCGATGACGCAGCAGGAGATCGAGGAGCGGCTGCTGCGCGACTTCAATGCCCGGCGCATCGTCTGGATCAACCACGGCCAACTGACGGGCGACGATACCGACGGCCACATCGACACGCTGGTGCGCATCTGTCCTGACGACACCTTATTATATATGGGATGCGACGACCCTGCCGACGAGCAATATGAGGAACTGCGGCTGATGGAGGAAGAACTGAAGGCCCTGCGCACTCTCGACGGACGGCCCTACCGGCTCGTGAAGTTGCCGATGCCGCGTCCCATCTACGACGGCGAGGACCGGCTGCCCGCCACCTACGCCAACTTCCTCATCCTGAACGGTGCGGTGCTCTGCCCCACCTACGGCCAGCCCGACCTCGACAGCGAGGCCCTGCGCCTCATCGGCGAGGCCTTCCCCGGCAGGCAGATGGTGCCCATCGAGAGCCGCCCCATCATCCGCCAGCACGGCTCCGTCCATTGTTGCACGATGCAGTTTCCGAAGTGAATAGTGAAAAGTGAATAGTAATGAAAGAACTGAAGATAGGATTCCTGCAGCAGCACAACACTGCTGACACCAAAGACAACATCCTCCGACTGGCCGAAGGCATCAGAGACCTGGCCAGGCGGGGCGCACAACTCATCGTGCTGCAAGAACTGCACAACTCGCTCTACTTCTGTCAGGTGGAGAGCGTCGACAACTTCGACCTGGCCGAGCCGATACCCGGCCCCTCTACGGGGTTCTTCGGCGAACTGGCCCGCGAGTTCGGCATCGTCATCGTCACCTCGCTATTCGAGAAGCGGGCCCCGGGGCTTTACCATAACACCGCCGTGGTCATCGAGCGCGACGGCACCATCGCCGGCACCTACCGCAAGATGCACATTCCCGACGACCCCGCCTACTACGAGAAGTTCTACTTCACGCCGGGCGACCTGGGCATCCACCCCATCGACACGTCAGTCGGACAACTGGGCGTGATGGTGTGCTGGGACCAGTGGTATCCCGAGGCAGCCCGCCTGATGGCCCTGCAGGGCGCCGAACTGCTCATCTACCCCACCGCTATCGGCTATGAGTCGAGCGACACGCCCGACGAGCAGCAGCGTCAGCGGATGGCCTGGCAGACGGTGCAGCGAGGCCACGCCGTGGCCAATGGCCTACCCGTGGTCACCGTCAACCGCGTCGGCCATGAGCCCGACCCGTCTGGGCAGACCCGAGGCATCCAGTTCTGGGGCACCTCGTTCGTGGCAGGCCCCCAGGGCGAACTGATCTACGAGGCCAGCACCGACGAGGAAGAGAGCATCATCGTGGAACTCGACCTCGAGCACTCCGAACTGGTGCGCCGCTGGTGGCCCTTCCTCCGCGACCGCCGCATCGACGCCTACACCGACATCACACGCAGATTTATAGATTAAGAGATATGAAAAAGATTATTCTACTGGCTATCGCAGCCCTCAGCCTGCTGCCGTCATCAGTCAAGGCACAGGAAACATTCGAAGCATCCCTCTCCGCCGACCTCGTCAGCCGCTATATGTGGCGCGGCCTGGATATGGCGGGCATCAGCCTGCAGCCCAATGTCAGCGTCGCCTGGCAGGGCCTGTCGCTCGCCGCAAACGCCAGCACAGGCTTCGAGAAGGACGACCTGCAGGACCTCGACGTCACCCTCGGCTACAGCCGCTGGGGCTTCAACATCGGTGTCACCGACTACTGGACCAAGGACGTCGATCCCCGCAACCGCTACTTCTACTACGGCGAGGGTATGGAGTGCCCCCATCAGTTGGAGGCCAACCTCGGCTACACCTGTAAGTACGGCTCCATCCAGGCCTACACGATGGTCTACGGCAATGACTACAAGATCAACGGCGACCGTGCCTACTCCACCTATATCGAACTGAGCGTACCCTTCCGCGCCGGCGGCATCGACTGGGACATCCGCGCCGGCGTCACCCCGATGGAGAGTGCCGGCACCTCTTACGAGGAGAAGATCACCACGGAGACCGGCCGGACCAAGACCGTACTGCGCGGCGACTACTTCTACGGCGAGTCGTTCACCTGCAATATGGCTTCCGTCCGCGCCACGAAGAACATCACGTTCAAGACGTTCAAGATGCCCGTCTTCGTCGAGTTGCACACCAATCCCTACCTGCAGCGCGCCAACCTGATCCTCGGCGTGTCTATCGCAACCCTTTAGATTGAGAGATTGAGAAATTGAGAGATTGAGAGATTATGTCAAGCAATTTAAGATTTCAGGTCGTTGAGGAGGCCTTCAAGAAACAGGCCGTGGAGGTCAGTGCCCCCACCGAGCGACCATCCGAATATTTCGGCAAGTATGTGTTTACTCGCCAGAAGATGTACAAGTACCTGCCCGCCGACGTCTATGCAAAACTCATCGACGTGATCGACAACGGCGCCCGTCTGGACCGCTCGATCGCCGACGCCGTGGCAGCAGGCATGAAGCAGTGGGCCCAGGAGATGGGCGCCACCCACTACACCCACTGGTTCCAACCCCTAACCGAGGGCACCGCCGAGAAACACGATGCCTTCGTGGAGCACGACGGCAAGGGCGGTATGGTGGAGGACTTCAGCGGCAAACTGCTCGTACAGCAGGAACCCGATGCCTCCAGTTTCCCCAACGGCGGCATCCGCAACACCTTCGAGGCCCGCGGCTACTCGGCCTGGGATCCCACCAGCCCCGTCTTCATCATCGACGACACGCTCTGTATCCCCACCATCTTCATTGCCTACACCGGCGAGGCCCTCGACTACAAGGCCCCGCTGCTGCGTGCCCTCCACGCCGTAGGCAAGGCGGCCACGGACGTCTGCCAGTATTTCTATGATGACGTGACCAAGGTACAGGTGAACCTCGGCTGGGAGCAGGAGTACTTCCTCGTCGACGAGGGTCTCTACTCCGCCCGTCCCGACCTGATGCTCACGGGCCGCACCCTGATGGGACACGAGAGCGCCAAGAACCAGCAGATGGACGACCACTACTTCGGCACCATCCCCGACCGTGTGCAGGCCTTTATGAAAGACCTGGAGATACAGGCCCTCGAATTGGCCATCCCCTGTAAGACGCGCCACAACGAGGTGGCACCCAACCAGTTTGAGTTGGCCCCCATCTACGAGGAGTGCAACCTGGCCGTCGACCACAATATGCTGCTGATGTCGCTGATGAAGAAGGTGGCCCGCAAGCACGGCTTCCGCGTGCTGCTCCACGAAAAGCCCTTCGACGGCATCAACGGCTCGGGCAAGCACAACAACTGGAGTCTGACCGCCGACAACGGTGCCCTGCTCCACGCCCCAGGCAAGACGCCCGAGGAGAACCTGCGCTTCGTCACCTTCATCGTAGAGACGCTGATGGCCGTCTATCGCCACAACGGACTGCTGAAGGCCTCGATTATGAGCGCCACCAACGCCCACCGTCTGGGCGGCAACGAGGCCCCGCCGGCCATCATCTCCTCCTTCCTCGGCACCCAACTCACCGAACTGCTCGACCAAATAGAGGTAAGAGGTGAGAAGTTAGAGGTAAGAGATTACTCTGCTGCAGACATGTCTCTCACCTCTCACCTCTCACCTCTCACCTCTCACAAAGAGGAGATCGACATCCCGCAGATACCCGACCTCATCGTCGACAATACTGACCGCAACCGCACGTCGCCCTTCGCCTTCACCGGCAACCGCTTTGAATTCCGTGCCCCAGGTTCCACAGCCAACTGCGCCTCGGCGATGATTGCCCTCAACAGCGCTGTGGCCGAAGCCCTGAACAACTTCAAGAAGCGCGTCGATGCCAAGATTGCCGAGGGCGAGAACAAGATCTCCGCCATTCTCGACGTGCTCCGTGAGGACATCAAGACCTGCAAGCCCATCCGCTTCGACGGCAACGGCTACTCTGACGAGTGGGTCATTGAGGCAGCCCGTCGCGGCCTCGACGTGGAGAAGTCGTGCCCCGTCATCATCGAGCACTACCTCGACCCCGAGAGCATCCAGATGTTCGAGTCGACCAAGGTGATGAACCGCAAGGAACTGGAAGCCCGCAACGAAGTGAAATGGGAGACCTACGTGAAGATTGTGCAGATAGAGGCCCGCGTGATGGGCGACCTGTCGATGAACCACATCATCCCCGTCTCCACCCACTACCAGAGTCAACTGATCAAGAACGTGCAGGGTATGAAAGACGTCTTCGCCCCGGAACAGGCCAACCGCCTCTCCGCCCGTAATATGAAACTGATCGAGGAAATCGCCGAGCGCACCGAGCGCATCGAGAGCCTGGTCGACGAACTCACCGAGGCCCGCCGCGTCGCCAACCGCATCGCCGACATCCACGAGCGGGCCATCGCCTACCACGACACCGTCTGTCCCAAGATGGACGACATCCGCTCTGAGGCCGACAAACTGGAGATGATCGTCGAGGATGGTCTCTGGACCCTCCCCAAGTACCGTGAACTCCTGTTCATCCGATAACTTTTCAAACATACTTTCGCCCCTGTTTTGGGGGGCGAAAGTGGTTTCATACTTGACAAAAGCAAATAAATCACTCGTTTTTCACCTTTTTTTATATAAAAAAGTACGCGTTTCATTTTTTTTTATTAACTTTGCAGCCCAATCTCTATTGTTGTGGATTAACAAAGTATTATATATATAATGTCTGACGAAAAAAAACTAAGCCTCGACGAACTCGAGGAATTATTGGGAGAAAGCCAGGATGAGCGAAATGCCTCCTGGTTTAGCCTTTCGAACTTGTTTGCCACGTTGGTTTTGAACTGGCAGTGGTTCCTGTTGTCGTTTATCATCTGTGGCTCTGCTGCTCTCATCTACCTGCGTTATGCAAACCCGTCTTATAAGGTGTCAGCACGCTTGTTGGTGAAAGATGATGATAGCCGGCGTCGTAATCCAGCCCAGATGCTGGCAAATATGCAGGATTTAGGATTTCTCACTAATTCCACCGGTATTGACAATGAGGTGGAAGTGCTTCAGTCCCGTATTTTGCTTCGTGATGCCGTAACCGACCTGAAGATTTACACTGAGTATTTTCGTGAGGGTCGCGTGAAGAACCGTCTGGTGTACGGTGCCCAGCCCATTAATGTCGACCTTGACCCGATTCACCTCGACAGTCTCGACATTCAGTTGCTGGACGAAGTCCGGACCATCCAGTTGGCTATTGGCGTCGAAGGGAACGACACCGTGGCTCGTGGAACCCTGTATATCGATGGCAAGGAACAGTCCACCTTTGCCCGCCGGATTAAGGGATTGCCCGCTATGATTCGAACGGACTTCGGCGTACTTACATTTACGAACAACCTGCGGGGAGAGGATCTGAAGGCCGACCGTAAGTGGTACGTTACCCTGCGCCCGCCAATGGCTGTGGCCACGGAGTATCTGTCCCGCCTGACAGTGGAGCCGACATCGAAATTGACATCAATAGCCGAACTAACGCTGACCGATATGGATCGTAAGCGTGGACTGGACTTCCTTGCCAAACTTGCAGAATGCTATAACCGCCAGGCCAATGCCGACAAGAATGAGATTGCCCGCCGCACGGAGGAGTTCATTAATGAACGTATGGCAAACCTGAATGAGGAACTGGGTGCTACAGAAGGCAAGATTGAGAGTTTCAAGCGCCAGAATGCGGTCACTCAGGTGGGTATCGATGCTTCACAATCAGTTCGTATGGCCGGAGAATTCTCGGCCCGCCTGTCTGAGGCTGATGCCCAGATCCAGATTCTGGACAACCTCCGCTCCTATGTCAACAATCCCGGTAACAAATATCAGGTTATCCCTTCTAACGTAGGTATGACTGATGGAACTTCCACTGCCCTGATTAATAGTTATAACCAGGCCGTTCAGGATCGTAACCGTCTGTTGAAGGCTGCCAGCGAACAGGCACCCCAAGTGCAGACACTGACCGCCACCATCGACGAGTTGCAGTCAAGCATCCAGGCAGCCCTGCAGCAGGCGCGGCGTTCTGCCGACATCAACCGTCAGGGCATCCAGTCCCAGTACGGCAAGTTCCAGGGGCAGGTGGCCACGGCTCCTACCGCCGAGCGTGTGCTGACTCAGATTGGCCGCCAGCAGGATGTCAAGTCAGGTCTCTACCTGTTGCTCCTCCAGAAACGCGAGGAGAACAGCATTGCTTTGGCTGCCACGGCCGACAAAGGTAAGTTGATCGATGCACCACTCTATGAGGGTAAGGTCAGTCCCAAGCGACTGATAGCCATTGCCGGAGCCTTGGTTCTTGGCTTTATGGTTCCGCTCGGTATTCTTTTCCTCATCAGCCTCTTCCGCTACAAGATAGAGGGTCACGAGGATTTGGCCCGCCTGACCGATCTTCCGATTATTGCTGATGTGGCCGTAGCCTCAGATAGTGTCAAGGGCAAGGCTGGCATTGTGGTACAGGCCAATAAGAACAACCAGATCGACGAGATATTCCGCTCAATGCGCTCCAACATCCAGTTTATGCTTCAGGGCGACCAGAAGGTGATCTGCTTCACCTCGTCCACCTCTGGAGAGGGTAAGACATTCAACGCAGCTAACCTGGCCGTGTCGTTCGCTCTGCTTGGCAAGAAGGTCATCCTCTGCGGTCTCGACATCCGTAAGCCGGCCTTGGGACGCCTGTTCGATATCAGCGACCGTACTCAGGGTGTAACAGCCCTGCTGACACTCGACAAGGTGACACGTAGTGCATTGGATGGTCAGATCGTGCAGTCTGGTGTGAACGACAATCTCGACCTGTTGTTGGCAGGCCCTGTGCCTCCCAACCCAACGGAGTTGTTGGCCCGTGACAACTTTGCCGAGATTGTGCAAATACTGCGCGAGGACTACGACTATGTCGTATTCGACACGGCTCCTGTAGGACTGGTGTCAGATACGATCCAGATTGGACAGCACGCCGACATCACGGTTTATGTCTGCCGTGCCGACTACACGCCGAAGTCTGCCTTCGGACTGCTCAACACACTGGCGAAGGAGGGTAAGATGCCGAACCCATGCGTTGTGCTCAACGGTGTGGATATGTCGAAGCGTAAGTACGGCTACTATTACGGCTACGGCCGCTACGGCAAGTACGGTCGCTATGGCTATGGCCGCTACGGCTACGGCAAGTATGGTTATGGAAACTATGGCAACTACGGCAACTATGGTCAGTATGCCGAGTCCCATTATGGAAACAAGGATGACGATTCTATTAAGAGATGATAATAGCAGTAGACTTTGACGGTACGATTGTTGAAAATCGCTACCCGGAAATCGGTGCCGAGCGTCCCTTTGCCATTGAGGCTTTGAAGATGCTTATCCAGGAGCGGCATCGTGTGGTGCTCTGGACTTGTCGTGAAGGTGAATTGCTAGAAGAAGCAATCAACTGGTGTCGCAAGCGCGGGGTGGAGTTCTATGCCGCCAACCGCGACTATCCAGAGGAGACAACGGACAATAATCCGCATTTTACGCGTAAGTTAAAGGCCGATCTGTTCATCGACGACCGGAATGTGGGCGGTCTGCCTGACTGGGGTACTATTTACCGGATGGTATCCCGGGGTAAGCAGTGGCGTCACTTGCTCGACGAAGCGTATGCCGGAGAAAAGGACTATGGAGAGTCCCGCCAGCGCCATAGCCGCAAGAAATCCTGGTGGCCATTTTAAACTGAATAAAATAATAACAACCCATATATGAAGAAATACATTCCATTTGTACTGGCAGCAGCACTGCTCAGTTCATGCGGCAGCGTGAAGAACGTAGCCTATTTGCAGAACAGCAAATTCATTGATTTCTCACGTTCAGAGTATCTTTATGATGCACGTATCATGCCGAAAGACATCCTCACAATCACGGTCAATACCGTCAACCCCGAGGCATCAGCACCTTTCAATCTGGTTGTGTCAACCGCTGTGAACACTTCAAGCGTAAGTCAGAACATCGGTACACAACGCGCTTTACAGACCTATTTGGTAGACAATTCTGGAAACATTGAGTTTCCTGTTATCGGCACAGTAAATGTGGGTGGCCTCACCAAGTCAGCCTGCGAGAAGATGATTCATGATATGATCAAGCCCTACCTCAACGCTGCTGAGAACCCTGTTGTGACGGTTCGTATGTCCAACTACAAGATTTCAGTCCTCGGTGAGGTTGCACGTCCGGGTATGTTCACTGTAGGCAACGAGAAGGTGAACATTCTGGAGGCACTGGCACAGGCAGGCGACCTGACCATCTATGGTGTACGTGACAAGGTGAAACTGATACGTGAGGATTCCCACGGCCGTAAGGAGATTCACACGCTCAACCTGAACGATGCCGATATCATTAGTTCGCCCTATTACTATCTGCAGCAGAATGATATCATCTATGTGGAGCCGAACAAGGTGAAGGCCCGCAACTCCAGCGTCGGCCAGACCACCTCGCTGTGGCTCACCTCTACAAGTATCCTTGTGTCTCTGGCCTCGCTCCTCTATACCATATTAAAATAACAGTAGTATGAGCCAACAGGAAAGCCAACACCAGCAGCACCATCATCACCACCACCATCATCGCCCAGACAGTGCATCACGTTTCCGTGACCGTAACCTCCGGGCTATTCGGCGGAACAAACTGATTGAGAAATACCTGAAGATAGGCCTCACTGTACTTGCAGTTCTTATGGTCTGTGCAGTAGTGTTTGTCTATGCTTTTGGGTAAAAGATTCCTATAGTTTTTTTAAGTAAGTTATCGTAGCCGGCGCTTGATCTTCTCGATACCCTTCAGAAGATCTTCCGTCGGCTCTATAATGTTCTCGCTGCCCCAGAAGTCGGGGTCGTTGAAGTAGATCACCTTGTCGTAGA
>ERZ842401.6264-NODE-6264-length-12756-cov-46.688214_pt1 | contig 12756 bp, 10 predicted proteins | sample MGYA00521270_ERZ842401 | MGnify/ENA primary metagenome ERZ842401 (study PRJEB31892, sample SAMEA3878208) | bioreactor metagenome | biome: Moose rumen | place: Sweden | collected 2011-10 | study: EMG produced TPA metagenomics assembly of the PRJEB12797 data set... | reverse complement strand
CGTCGAACTTCTGCTGTCCTGACATGAGCAGCGTGACGCTGTTGTTGTGGGAGAAGTTGATGCCATAGTCTTCGAGCCGCTGTCTGAGCAGCGAGTCGGATGTCTGCTGCGCATAGGCATGAGGGACAGCGAACACTATGGCCATAAGCATGAGGCACAGCGTGCGCACCGTGCTATTCATCCTGAAAACAATCTTATGTCTATTCATTGTCGCTAATTATTCGTTGTCAGCTACGGTATTTCTGCCTATACTCGGTGGGCGACATGCCGAAGCGATCCTTGAAGAGCGTTATGAACTGTGCGCCAGTGGCAAAGCCCACATTGGTGGCCAGCTCGTTCATATTGATGTTGGTACGCTTAAGCAGAATGCAGGCATTCTTCAACCTGATGTCGCGAACCACCTCGGCCGGGGTCTTTCCGGTGATGTCGCGCACCTTCTGGAAGAACGGCCTCATGGCCATACCCATGGCAGAAGCCATCTCCTCAAGATTAATCTGCCCGCGGCTCATGTTCTGCTGCACATACTGCTCGATGCTGTTCAGCAGGCGCTGGTCCATCACGTCAGTCATGCTCCATGCGTCGCCGCCGTTCTGCATGGTGGCCGGCATGTTGGCAGGATCGTCACGATGCAGCGAGCGTATGCTGACAGCCTTTATCTGCTCATCGTCATCATCATTCTGTATGGATCTGAAGTTGCCATAGTCGATGGATTCGGTAGCTGTTGTCATGCTGGAATTGCGGTCTTCAAGCATGCGCGTCTCAGCACCCTCAATCAAGTTGTTCATCACCTCGATAGGCCCAATGCCGAGCAACTTATTGAAGCGGGTAACGGCTTCCTGCATGTTGAAAGGCTTGGCCAGATAGTCGTCGGCAGCCATCGAGATGTCCTTGTTCATCATCTCCTTGCCCGAGAGCTTGGTATCAGTGAGCAACACGAACTTTATCTTGTAGAGCGACATGTTGCTCTTTATCTTGTTGCACAGTTCGGTGCCCGTCATGCCAGGCAGGTCGTGCTTACAGACAATGATGTCGGGCATGAGCGACTCCACGTCAAGATAGGCCGTGCGGGCATCGGCATAGGCATGCACCTCGTAGACGTAGTGCAGATGGTAGACAATATACTTGCGGAAGTCCTCGTTGTCGTCGATGAAGAACATACGGAATCCCGATGCCGGCTGGTCGCTCTGATGGGGCTTTATCTCGTATGTCAGCTCGTCGCTCACGGTCTCCGGCAGTGCCATCTCGCCGTGACTGTCGAGCTGGAACTGCTTGTTCACCTTCTGCTTGGCCTTCAGCTCGGGGTTCTCCAGCACCGACTGCATGTCGCTCACACGGGTTATAACTTGCAGCATCTGCGAGTGGAGGCTGTTCAGCTGCTCGCGCTCCTCGATGGTGCTCTCGCGCTCCGACAGGCTCATAATAATAGAAGTCATGCGCGACATTGGCTGGCGCAGCTCGTCGCTGGTGGCCTTGATTTCTTCGCGCTGCAGTGCCAGCTCGGCCAGTACGGCCTTCTTCTTCTTCCACAAGGCACGTATCTGGTCGTAGCCCTTCTTCCAGATGTAGACAGTGACAATGACCAGCATGGCATAGAACACAAGCATCCACGTCTGTGCCCACCAGGGACGGTCGACGGTAATGTTGAGTATGGTCTCCTGATTGCTGATGGCACGCGAACCTTCCACCGACATTGCCTTGACCGTGAGCTTGTAAGTGCCGAAGGGTACATCGTCGAACACAATGCCATGTTTCAGCGCATCGGTATGCCAGTAGCGCCCGTCGAGGCCATCGACCTCGCACATGAACTGCAGACGCTCACTCTGATTGTAATCGCCGGCAGCAAACTTGATGGTGAAGCTGTTCTGGCTGTTCTTCAGGCGTATGCTATTGATGGTAGGCAAAGCCTGAGGCAACACTACACGGCCATCGTACTCATGCCCCGTAAGCACCTCTTCCTCGCCAATGAACATCTGCGTTAGAATGACTGGTGGAAGTGTCTCGCGCTCATCGTCAGTCTTAGGACGCATGCGACTCACACCATAGATTCCGCCTAAGAGCACGTTGCCATCGCTCTTGGTGAGGATAGCGCCAAGGTTGAACTCGTTGCCCTGAAGGCCGTCGCTCTGATTGTAGTTGTATAGCCCATAGTTGAAACGTCCGCCCTCGTGGTCGCGCTCCAGCACAACGCGGCAGACACCGTTGCTGGTGGTTATCCACATGCAGCCATTCCTGTCTTCGGTAATGCCGCAGACATTATTATTACACAGGCCCTGCTTCTCGGTGATATAGTCAAGTTCGCCATTCTCCATGTTCAGCACATTGATGCCTTCGCGCGTACCAATCCATATTAGTCCGCGACGGTCCTCAAACACCTGTGTCACATAGGTATTGGTGAACCGTTTGGTGCTGGTAGGATTGCCCGTATAGTGCTTCAGCTCGCCCGTTGAGAGATTCATTATTGTCAGCCCCTCCGATGTTCCCACCAGCAGGCTGTTGCCCTTGCCGTAGAACAGCGCCGTGATATTGTCTGTCTGCAAGCCATTGCGCTCTTTGGTGTAGCTGGTGAAGCTGTTCATGCGCGGGTTGTAAGTCTGCAATCCGCCTTCGGTGGCTATCCACAGGCTTCCGTTCTTGTCGGTGCACAGCGCGTTGATATGGTCATTGATAAGGCTTATGGTGCCGTTGTCTCCAGTCTTTGAGTAGATGGTTGACGTACCACCCTTTATGCGAGTCAGGCCGTTCTGCTGCGAGCCCACCCATACACTGCCATCTGGAGTCGACACCATAGCTGTGACGTGCAGCGAAGCCAGATTGCCTTCATATCCCACAATACCATTGTCGCTTGTGCCATACCACACCACGCCTGCCGAGTCTTGTGCCATGGCCGTGATGTCTCCTATAGGCGACGAGAGGAATTTATAGATATTCTCGCCCCAGAAGGCAACGCCCGACTTAGCCGTACCCACCCATAGCAGGTCTGTATTGTCCACATATACGCTGCGAATACCTACCGTCGGGATATATGGTTTACCATCCATAGTCGTCATCTGCAAGGGGTTCATGGTCGCTGGCTGTGTGTGTTCCATGATATGCGTATCTACATTGGCTCTCATCAGCCCGTGGCGGTTGGTGGCAATCCAGATGTTGCCCTTGCGGTCGCCTGCCATACTGTTCACGGCGTAGTCAGCACCTACCCCCGTAAGTCCAAGCTGGTTGCCTATAGATGTGTCCCACACCTTTCGGTTCTTGTCATACACAAAGAGCGTGCCATGACCATAGAGCCAGATGTTGTCGTGCTGGTCGGCAAAGACATGCAGCGACGAAGAGTTGCGCAGTTTCTGCTGTGCCACCTCACGGTTGACCCACACTACATGCTGCTGGTGCATCACGTCGCAACAAGCCAGTGTACCATCGTCGTAAACCATAATGGCACCTTCCTTACACTCACCGATAGAGCATATATTGCCATCAGGCAACCCGTTCATATCATCGGTCATGGGGAATTCATAGAGCATTTGCTGGTCGCTGTTGAAGCAAAAAACCATCTTCTTCTTTGGCAGCACACACCACAGGTTCTTCTGACGGTCACGATAAACCAGCGTAGGCACATCCTTCACGCCAATCTTGTCGAACGCCTGGTGCATGTCGCGTTCGAAGCTTTCACTCTCCGGATGATAGATGCAGTAGCCCGTGGGCGTCTCCACCCAAAGGCTTCCTTCGCTTATCCACTCCTGCAGGCTTATGATGTAGCTGTCGGGCAGCGACGAGCCGTCCTGCGAGTCAGACTGGAAGTGCTTGAACGTATAGCCGTCGTAGCGGTAGAGACCGGCAGGTGTGCCCATCCATACAAAGCCACGTGAATCCTTGATGATGCAGTTTATCTGGCTCGACGTCAGGCCATTCTTGGCGTCAAGGGTCTTGAACAGATAGTTGCCTACAGCCACAAGTGGCAGGACAAGCATCGATATGCATAACAATCTCTTTATCAGCTTCATAAAGTACGACCGTATAAGTATTTTCGTTTGTCTCTTTTTATACTGTGTGAACTGGTTAAATCATGCACGAGTAATGGTCGACCACCCCCAGCAGATGCTGCTCGCCGTCTACCACAAGTACCGAGTGCACCTTATAGCGCTGCATGATACGCTGTATGTCGGTGATTTTCGTCTCAGGCGTCACTGTCTTGGGGGTGCGTGTCATAATATCGGCCACAGTGCGGTCGAAGAACTCTGCCTGCCATCGCTCCATGGCACGACGTATGTCGCCATCTGTTATCAGGCCTACGATACGCCCTTCTTCTTCGGCAACACCCAGCCCCAGCTTTCCTTTGCTCACAAGGATGATTGCCTCGCCCAGATGCATCATGGGCGGAAGCACTGGCAGATCGTCGCTACGCATCACGTCCTGAGCAGTTGTCAGCAGGCGCTTGCCCAGCTCACCACCAGGATGAAACTGTGCAAAGTCCTGCGGACGGAAGCCCCTGCGCTCAATCAGCGCTACGGCCAGGGCGTCGCCCATAGCCAGCTGACACATGGTCGAGCTGGTGGGAGCCAGATTCAGGGGGCATGCCTCCTTGTCTACATGCACATTCAGATGGCACGTGGCATATTTCGCCAACAGCGATTGCGGATTGCCGCTCATGCCTATGATGGGCACATTCATGTGCAGAACCATAGGTACAAATCGCAGCAACTCGTCGGTCTGACCAGAGTTAGAGATGGCCAGCACCACATCGTCGTGGGTCATCACGCCCAGATCGCCGTGGAACACGTCGAGCGGGTTGATGAAAAACGAGGGTGTTCCCGTCGACGACAGCGTGGCTGCAATCTTGGCTCCTATGTGCCCGCTCTTTCCCACCCCCGTCACAATCACCTTGCCCTTGCACTGCAATATCAGTTCAACAGCTTGGTCGAAATGTTCGTCGAGCTGGGTGGCCAACAGACTTACTGCTGCTGCCTCTTCCTCTATGCATCGTATTCCGTATTCTCTTGTAGTCATTCTTTTAGGAGTTTTCCGACAAGCCCCTCGAGCTTGTCGAGTTCAAGCATGTTGGCAGCATCACTGAGTCCCTCGTCTGGCGTGGGGTGCACCTCCATGAAGTAGCCCGTTGCGCCAAAGGCTTTGGCTGCCAGTGCCATAGGCTCTACGAAACGCCGGTCGCCACCGGTTTTTCCGCCCTGAGCATCAGGACGCTGCACACTGTGTGTGCAATCCATAATGACGGTGGGTACAATCTGCAGCATATCGCTGATGTTGCGAAAGTCTACTACCAGCGTTCCGTAGCCCATCATATTGCCACGTTCAGTGAGCCACACCTCGCCAGCTCCGGCATCCTGTGCCTTCTCAACAGGATAGCGCATATCGCGACCTGCCAAGAACTGAGCCTTCTTGATGTTCACTATGCGCCCCGTGCGTGCTGCCGCAACCAACAGGTCTGTCTGCCGACAAAGAAATGCAGGTATCTGCAGCACATCGCACACCTCTGCCACAGGCGCAGCCTGCCAAGCCTCATGTATGTCGGTGAGCAGACGCAATCCGTACTTCTGCTTCACGTCGGCCAGCATGCGCAATCCCTGCTCCAAGCCTGGCCCACGGAAAGAGTGCAGCGAGGTGCGATTGGCCTTGTCGAACGAGGCCTTGAATATGATGTCGGTATCGTAGCGGCTATTGATTTCCACTAATCGTCGCGCCACAGTGTCGAGCAGCTCTGCAGACTCGATGACACAAGGCCCTGCAATAAAAACCGTCTTCTTCATATATACCAAATCATTGCCTGCACCTATAGGAACAAGCGCAATTTTAGTTGCAAAAGTACACATTTTTATCCAATCGGGCAAGGATATAATAATAATTAACGCATTGCGTGCGGGCAACTTGCTGCAAAACATGTAACTTTGCACCCCAAAAAGACAGAGCATGGCATATTCGGGCGAATTGATATCACTGGGCGTGGCGTTCTCATGGACAGCGGCTGCACTTGCCAGCGAGGTGGGCAGCAAACGGCTTGGCGTGTTCGTAATGAACGTCTGGCGCATGGGGCTGACGCTGTTGCTGTCGGCCCTGTTGCTATGGTGGGTGTTCGGAGTGCCCTATCCCATTTTTGCCAGCACTACGACCTGGCTATGGCTATTGGCATCGGGTGTGGTGGGCTACTTCTTTGGCGACTGGTGCCTGTTCAACAGCTATCTCACCATAGGCTCGCGCTATGGCCAGCTGTTCATGACACTTGCACCAATGTTCACTGCGCTGGCAGCATGGGCGATGGTGGGTCAGACGCTCTCGCCTCAGGCAATCCTGGCCATGGGGGTGACGCTCTTGGGCATAGCCATCTCTGTGCTGGGACGCGACTCCGACCACCACATGGCCCTCGGGCTGCCCACAAAGGGCATTCTCTTTGGCATTGGAGCAGCGCTGGGGCAAGGTGTGGGACTTGTGCTCAGCAAGATAGGAGTCGACCACTATATGTACGACGTGCCGCAGGATGTGCTCAACGACGTGGGTGGCTATCTGCCCTTTGCCTCAAACATGATACGCTGCGTGGCAGGACTGGTGTGTTTCTCGGCTTGGCTCTTTGCCTCTGGTCAGAGCAAACGGCTGCAGCAGAGCACCCACGAGCACCGTGGCCTGCTGGCAATGGTTGTAGCAGTGTTTACAGGGCCTTTCATCGGTGTGGGCTTCTCGCTCATGGCGGTGCAGCTGACGGCAGCAGGCATAGCCAGCACCATCATGGCCATGACACCCATCATCATTCTTCTGCCCTCACGATGGCTGTTCCACCAACCCATCACCTTCAGAGTGGTACTGGGCGCAGCCATCTCCGTTGTTGGTGTCTCGCTGTTCTTCCTGCTCTAAACATCTCAAGCTAAAAACATGGGAGCGTTATTACAAGAAATTACAGATGCTTTGTAATGGTCTTACAAACGGTTTGTAATGGTCTTACAAACGCTTTGTAATGGTCTTACAAACGGTTTGTAATGGTCTTACAAACGGTTTGTAATTTCCTGTGAAAGCATCAGCGCAAGCCCCACAACATATCTGGGTGATGACAAAATGCAAGCAAAAAGGCATGTTGCCAATCATGCTTCCACTACAAAAAACAGACACACACGTGGATTCTCCATTGAGAATGAACGTGTGTGTCTGCGCTACATCAAAAGAAGCAAATAGGGCTATCCTACCTGCTGTATAATCTTGCCCCCCTCTTCAAGTGCCTGCATGTTGAGGGGAATCAGGCCATGATGGCGCTCAGGAAGCGTCTTCTTCAGCGCCTTTTCCACACCGCTGGTGCCCACTACAGGACATACCTTGAGCATACCGCCCAGCACAATCATGTTAAAGATCTTGCCGTTCTTCATCTCTGCGGCCTTGTCCATGGCGTCAATCTTGTAGACGGTGATGTCCTTGCGGGTAGGCGGATTGATGATACCATAGCTGTCGTAGATGAGTATGCCGCCGGGCTTCAGCTTCGGCTCGAACTTCTCGAGCGACGGCTGGTTGAGCACAATGGCAATGTCGTACTTAGAGAGGATGGGCGAAGAGATGCGCTCGTCGCTCACAATCACGGTAACATTGGCCGTGCCGCCGCGCTGCTCGGGGCCATAGGCAGGCATCCACGTCACTTCCTTGTCTTCCATCAGTCCTGAATAGGCCAGAATCTTACCCATAGAGAGCACACCCTGACCACCAAATCCTGCTATAATGATTTCTTTCTTCATAATGCTGTTGTGTCTTTAAGGTCTCCCTTCGGATAGAAGGGGAACATGTTGTCCTTCATCCACTGATTTGCTTGCACGGGAGTAAGCTTCCAACCACTGTTACAGGTAGATACAAACTCCACAAGGCTGGAACCCTTGCCATCCATCGAAGCCTGGAATGCCTTCTTCAGAGCCTTCTTCGCTTTCAGGATACTGGCCACCGACTCAACCGACTGGCGGGTAACGTAGCATGTTCCTTCAAGGCCTGCTGCGATGTCGGCCATCTTCAGGGGATAACCATGCAGCTTGGGGTCGCGACCGTAGGGGCATGTAGCGGTCTTCTGGCCGATGAGCGTGGTGGGAGCCATCTGTCCGCCGGTCATGCCATAGATGGCATTGTTGACGAAGATGATGACTATGTTCTCGCCACGGTTCAGTGCATGGATGGTTTCGCAAGTGCCTATGCAGGCCAAGTCGCCATCGCCCTGATAGGTAAACACCAAGCGGTCGGGCCAGCAGCGCTTGATACCTGTAGCGAGTGCAGGTGCACGTCCGTGGGCAGCCTCTTGCCAGTCAATATCTATATAATTGTACGCGAAGACGGCACAACCTACAGGACTAACGCCTATGGCCTTCTCTTCGAGCCCCATCTCTTCGATAACCTCGGCAATGAGCTTGTGCACCACACCATGCGAGCACCCCGGACAGTAGTGCATGTTGTTGTCGTTGAGCAGGGTAGGCTTCTTATATACCAAGTTTTCTTGACTAATAATATCTTTTGTTTCCATAATTCTTTAATTAGTAATCTGAAATTAGTAATTAGCAATTATGATTACCTTCAGCGTTCCATGAGCTTAGAACGAAGAGCGCTGACGATTTCTTCAGGATCGGGCACGATGCCACCCAAGCGACCGAACTGCTCTACAGGCACGGCACCGTTGATGGCTAAGCGCACGTCCTGCACCATCTGGCCAGCATTAATCTCGGCCACCAGCACGCCTTTCTTGCCCTTGGCCAGTGCGGCAATCTCCTTCGTGGGGAATGGCCACAAGGTGATAGGACGGAACAAGCCCACCTTGATGCCATCTGCACGCGCCAGCTCTACCGACTTCTCGGCAATACGGGCTGCAGAACCAAAGGCTATGATGACGTATTCGGCATCGTCGCACTGCTGCACCTCATATCGCACCTCCTTCTCACGTATTTCGGCATACTTGGCCTGCAGGTGCAGATTGCGCTGCTCCATAATCTCGGGTTTCAGTTCAAGCGATGTGATGACATTGCGCTCGCGGTTCTTCGTCTTGCCCGTCGATGCCCAAGGACACTGGGCAATGACTTCCTCGTCGGTGCGGCGGGGCTTGAACGGCGGCAGCACCACCTTTTCCATCATCTGACCGATGACACCATCGCTCAGTATCATGGCAGGGTTACGATACTTGAATGCCAGTTCGAAAGCCAAGTCTACGAAGTCGGCCATCTCTTGCACCGATGCGGGAGCGAGAACGATGACATTGTAGTCGCCATTGCCACCGCCACGCGTGGCCTGGAAATAGTCGCCCTGTGATGGCTGTATGGTGCCCAGGCCTGGGCCACCACGCTGCACATTGACAATCAGAGCAGGCAACTCAGCACCAGCCAGATAGGTGATGCCCTCTTGCATTAGCGCTACGCCAGGCGACGACGAAGATGTCATGGCTTTCTTGCCCGCTCCGGCAGCACCATAGAGCATGTAGACCGATGCCAGCTCGCTCTCAGCCTGCACAACCTGCATGCCGGTGGTCTCCCACGGTTTCAGCTCGGCCAGCGTCTCTATTACTTCACTCTGCGGAGTGATGGGATATCCAAAGTAGCCATCTACACCGCAACGGATGGCAGCGCGGGCTATTGCCTCGTTGCCTTTCATCAATACGACTTCTTTTTGTTCCATAGCCTTAGTCCTCCATGCGTTTACGATAAACGGTAATACATCCGTCGGGGCACACGATGCCGCACGATGCACAGCCTACACATGCCTCCTGACGCACGGCCTCCACAAAGGGATAGCCATGAACATTGACCTTCCCCGCCAGCTCAATGACCTTCTGCGGACATGCTACCACACAGAGCGAGCATCCCTTACAGCGGGTTGTGTCAACAACAATCATGCCTTTCATTTTTGCCATTGCACTTGTTATTTAAGATTATTCTTAACTTTTGCCTGATTTAAAATTTTGGCAAAGTTAGCAATTATTCCCGAACTGGCAAAAGATTTAATGAAAAAAGTTGCACCCACGCGGAACTAAAGACCCACCTCTGCTGCGAAAAACGAGTTGGCAAAATGGCACTACAACAGCACGCCATCAGGCAAAATAGCGACAGGACACAGGCCCGTTTAGGAATTTTAAATATTGTTTGCTTGCTGCACTCGCAAAAAAACATTAACTTTGCAAAGGAATAGCAAAACTCAGAATGACGCCGATAATTGTATTTATGCTCGTCATGGGCTACTTGCTCATTGCCACGGGCCATCTGACAGGTATCAACAAAGCTGCCATCGCCATGTTCTTAGGCACTGTGGGATGGGTGGTGTATGTGTCATGGGGTACCGACTTCGTCATGCAGCTGCACCCCGACGACTACAAGGAGTTTCTGGCAGGCCAGCCAGCCACAAGCACTACGGTGAAGCAGTTCATCCATCAGGAGATATTTCTTTACTATGTGGGCCGTGCAGCAGCCATCGTGATGTTCCTGCTGGCCACGATGTCCATAGTAGACCTGCTTCAAGGCAACGGATGCTTCGACTTCATTGACCACTGGACCCGCACACGCAGCTCGAAACAGATGCTATGGGCACTCACCCTTATCACCTTCTTCGTGTCGGCCAACCTCGACAACCTCTCCACGGCAACTATGATGTTAGTGGCAATGCATGCCGTGGTGAGAGCACGCAGACAGCGCATGCTGATGGGGGCAGCCATCGTCATTGCTGCCAACTGTGGAGGATGCTTCACCGTCATTGGCGATGCAACCGGCCTCATTCTATGGGGCGACGGCGACGTGACAGCCTCAAACTTCTCGGGCTATCTCTTCCTGCCCGCCCTGGTGGCCTACGCCGTACCTACGATGCTCATAGCAAGAGAGCTGCCGGCACGCATAGACAGCGAATGGAGCGCCGCACCATACAGGGGCAACGACACACGGCTGAACAGCTGGCAACGGCTGCTCATGCTTTTCGTGGGCATTGGAGGTCTGTGGTTCATACCTACCTTTTATAATATGACGGGGCTGTCGCCGTTCCTCGGCGCCCTGTGTGTGCTGGCTGTGCTGTGGGTAGTCAACGAGATTGTGAACCACAAGAGTCTGCAAGCCAACCAAATGACAGCCCGACGCATGCCCGAAGCACTGCAATATGGGTCTATGCAGCAGATTCTCTTCGTCATGGGCATCATGCTCGCCATGGGTGTGCTCACCGAGTCGGGCGTGCTGGGCAGCATTGCCGAGTGGCTACTCCAGAACATTGGCAACCTGTGGTTGCTGGCTTTGGGTGCAGGACTACTCAGCGCTGTAGTAGATACATTCACTATTGCCGTCACTAACCTGTCGCTCTTCACCGTACAGACGACAGGCGACTTTGCCCAAAACGGACTCTTCTGGAAGCTCATTGCCTATTCCACTGCCGTCGGTGGCAACCTGCTGCTTGTGGGCAGCACCAGCGGGCTGGCGCTTATGAAGATGGAGCAGATGCACATTGGGTGGTATCTCAAGAACATAGCCCCCAAGGTGCTGGCAGGATTTCTGCTGGGCATGGGCATACTCTATGCCGAACACTTTTTCCAATGAAACAACGTAAACACCAAATAGCAAGATAATTATGACAAAGATTAAGACCATCGGAATACTTACCTCAGGCGGCGATGCACCAGGCATGAATGCTGCCATACGTGCCGTGACCCGTGCCGGCATTTACAACGGATTCAACATCAAGGGCATCTATCGCGGATACGACGGACTGATAAAAGGCGAAGTGAAGACATTCACCACCGAGAACGTCAGCGGCATCATCAACCGTGGCGGCACCATTCTGAAGACCGCCCGCTCGAAGGAGTTTATGACACACGAAGGGATGGTGAAAGCCTATGAAACCTGCAAGAAAGAGGAGATCGACGCACTGGTGGTGATAGGCGGCAATGGGTCGCTGACTGGTGCACGAAACTTCGGCATGGAGTTCGACTTCCCCGTAATAGGACTTCCCGGCACCATTGACAACGACCTCTATGGCACCGACTCTACCATAGGCTACGACACCACAATGAACACTATCATGGAGTGTGTCGACCGCATACGCGACACGGCAAACTCGCATGAGCGCATCTTCTTTGTCGAGGTGATGGGCCGCGATGCTGGCTTCCTTGCCCAGAACTCTGCCATTGCCAGCGGCGCCGAGGCCGCCATCATCCCCGAGGACATGACCGACGTAGACCAGCTGGCACAGTTCATGGGCCGCGGCATCCGCAAGTCCAAGAAGTCGTGCATAGTCATAGTGTCTGAAAGTCCTAAGTGCGGCGCACTCTACTATGCCGACCGTGTGAAGAAAGAATTCCCAGAGTTCGACGTGCGCGTGTCCATTCTCGGCCACCTGCAGCGTGGAGGCATACCATCGGCCCACGACCGCATACTTGCCAGCCGCACGGGCGTGGGTGCCATAGAGGCTATCCGCCAGGGACAACGCAACGTGATGGTGGGTATTCGCAACAACGAGGTGGTCTACGTGCCCTTCAGCGAGGCCATCCGCACTGACAAGCCGTTCGACAAGAAGCTGATAAAAGTGCTCGACGAGCTGAGCATCTAAATGCTGCAATATTTGTTATACAACAATAAAAGTATGGCAAACATTTGGCTTTGTCGGAAAAAAAACGTAATTTTGTCCGCTGCAAACGAAACGTTTAATCTATAAAACAAACAAAAAAGAGAACAATGGCAAAGATTGTAACACTTGGCGAGATTATGCTCCGCCTGTCGCCTCAGGGCAACGACCGTTTCATCCAGAGTGAATCATTCCGTATCATCCCCGGTGGTGGTGAGG
>ERZ842401.6263-NODE-6263-length-12758-cov-4.586476_pt1 | contig 12758 bp, 7 predicted proteins | sample MGYA00521270_ERZ842401 | MGnify/ENA primary metagenome ERZ842401 (study PRJEB31892, sample SAMEA3878208) | bioreactor metagenome | biome: Moose rumen | place: Sweden | collected 2011-10 | study: EMG produced TPA metagenomics assembly of the PRJEB12797 data set... | reverse complement strand
CCTCGCTCATCGTCAAGCGCATCGACGACATGATGCAGGACCACTGGAGCGGCACGGTCCGCGAGGTGCAGATTGACTGCGACTGGACGAAGCAGACCGAGCAGAGCTATTTTGCCCTGGCCAAGTCCATAAGGGATAAGCTCCACAAACGCCGCATCACCTTGAGCGGCACGGTGCGTCTTCACCAGTTGCCGTATATCGGACAGCAGGACATCCCCTTCGACCGCTCTCTTCTGATGTGCTACAACACAGGCAACCTGTACAGCCGCGAGACGCGGAACTCAATACTCGATTTCGACGACGTGAAGCCTTATCTGCAGCAGTATAAATCCGACATCCTGCCCCGTACCGACATTGCCTACCCCGTCTTCGGATGGGGCGTGGAATACGGCAAGGACGGCACTTTCAAACGCCTTATCAATTCGAAGAATATGCCGGCGAAAAGCAACGACAGCGTGCGCGTGGAGTGGGGTCAGCGAAAAGAGATCTACAAAACGCAATCAGCTTTGCCGGTGCTTGATGCCGACCACACCTCCATTCTTTATCATCTCGATTCACTCAACCTTTCACATTACAGCTATGAAGATATCGAAACTTTCTATTCTCGTTAGCATTCTGCTTGCCGCAGGCAGCGCCTATGCCTGTGGCCCATTCTACTATTCCGCTGCCGACAACCGCATCTACCGCATAGTGCCGCCGCTGCAGAAACTGACGACCACTGCGGGCGAAGAGTTTGCTGCAAACAACATTCTGCTGTGGAGCCGTCAGACGGGCTGCAGTGACACGGCGGCCATCCGGCAGGCTATATACGATGGGACTCTTGCCCAGTGGGAGGAGTTCTACAACATGAAACAGATCCAGCGAAGCGACTGGTTCTCGAACAATGCCTTTGTGCGCCACCTGTTGAAACGGCACGACACCTCCGCCGTCGCCCTTCTCTTTTTCTCAAAACGGTACGAAAGTATCCGCAACGCACAACGTTCGCCGTGGTACTACAACAGCCGTGTGGGTACTGACGAGAAACGTGACCTTCAGGAGCTGTACCGGGCGGTGTGCAGGCAGACACCTCGCAACGACAAGTACGCCGACCGGTGGCGCTTCCTCGCCATCAAGTGCGCTTGGGCCAACGAAGAGCGCGAAGCGGCTGTCGGAATGTGGGGACAGTATGCAGCGAAGATGAAAGGCACCATCTTCCACGACGAGGCCGAGGACTATGTGGCGCGCTGTTTGGAAGGATTGGGGCGCAAGAAAGAAGCCCAGGCCATCTACCGCAAGGACCGGTACTGGGCCGACCGCCTGCCGTCATCGCTGCCCGCTCGTCTGCTGGCCATGCTCGCTATCAAACCCGATGCCAAAGACTATGCTATGCTGCTTCAGGGCTACCTCACCTCCTTGGACGTGGACCGTGCTGCCGCATACGGATGTGATGACGAAGAGGAGTGTTTCAAGACCGACTCGGTGCTGGCGGTCGTCCGCTCGGCTATCGCCAATCCTAACGTGCATAACAAGGTGATGTGGAAATATGCCGGTGCCTGCATCCTTGACTACAAGGGGCGGCAAAAGGAAGCCCTTGCGATGCTGGAGGGCGCCGAAGACGGCGACGGTGATGCATTCCTGTGTAAATCCGTACGCACTATGACGTTCTATCTCCGTTCCAGAACCGATTCAATCACCGACGACTTCGAAAGATATGCCATCGACGAGATAATGTGGCTCGTGGGCGAGATGCTGCGTGAATGGGAAAGGCTTCCGCAGAACATCCGTAAGGACATCAGCCTCGTTATGAATTGGGAATATATAGGCGAACTCAACAAGCTGTATCCTTACGCCGCACTGCGCCGTATCGTCCTGGAGGACAGCGTTGGACTGGCCTGGAGAATGGCCGAGTGCGGACGAGAAGTGCGTGCTTTGCAGATGGCCAATGTTATCGACAACCACATAGTGACACTATCCGGCAATCCACTTATTAAGAACGTCCGGGAGGCGGTCGGTGGTGTGTATGAACTTGAGTTCTATGGAAGCGACGGCAGCAGCCGCAATATCCGCCTCATCTCTTTGCAAGACACAGCTTCCATCGATGGGCATGACTTCTATTGCTGGAACCATTGGGAGGAGAACCCCCACGACTACAGCAATGGCCTGTTCGTGCTGGCCGACAGGATGAGTGCCGGCACCCTGGAGCAATACCGGCAGCGCCAGCTGCACCCTGCCGACGATGCAGACCGCTGGTTCAACGCCCGCGGCTATACCGACGACGACTACTGGCAGGATATTATCGGCACCCACTACCTGCGCGAGTGCAACTACGACGCCGCAGTCTCTCATCTTCGCCTCGTCTCGCCTTCCTACCAGTGCCGCATGAACATCCGATGCAATATAGACCCCTTCAGCATCGACCGCTCCGGCATAAATCACGACAGCACACACTGCAAGCTACACTTTGCCCAGCGCATGGTCTCCCTCCGGCACATCATGCTGCATGGCAAAAATGCCGACGGCCGGGGATTGGCCATGCTGGAATACACCATAGGCCTGGAGAACAGTTTCGACATGTGCTGGTGGCTCACATCCTACCAGAAAGGCTGGACAGGGCCAAAACTGACAGACATTGACGAAACCGAATACGCCCGCAAGGCATACGCCGTCAGCAAACGGCTCCGCGCCAAAGCGCTCCACACGCTCCGCACCGACGAGGCCCGCGCCCGTTACCACCTCCGCCTGGGCCACTACGACACCGTCCGCAAACGCTATGCCGACACCCAGACCGCCCATAGCCTCGCCCTCGCCTGCGATAACGTCGGGATGTACGCCCCCCTCCCCCATACGGCAGACTAAAGAAAACAAGTTTGGTACACTTTGTTTTCGGGTTCTTCTTGGTGTTTGACCGTCTTGGTTTCCGAGTGTCACTATTTCGAAACCCCTCGTAGTTTTCAGGTTGTCTCTGTTGCTTGACGGGTGTGACGGGTTGTTCAAGATGCTTTTCGATGGACACCTCAATTCTCTGTCTCCTCTCACGCCTTTAGTTCTTTGATTAGGCGATTGGCTCCTCGGATGGTCTCACTGATGATGGAGTCTATCGAGTAGTCTCCGAAATAATAATTTGCAATGATTGCCGTCACTGCGGTATCACAAAGTGCCGCCCACTGTTGCTCTGTTCTCTCGATAAAAATCCAAGTTAATAACAATAAAATCAGAGCATCATCGTTATATATTTGCATAATATTTGAATAAATTAAAACGATATGGCAAATCTAAATCGACTAAAAGTAGTGTTAGTAGAGCAAAACAGGACTGGTAAGTGGTTGGCCGAACAGTTAGGCAAATCCACGGCAACCGTCAGTAAGTGGTGCCAAAATGCCATTCAACCGGACTTGCAGACACTCGACAAAATATCAAGGTTATTGGATGTTGATATCAAGGATTTGCTCGTCAGCAATAAAACAACCAATTAATGAGTATTGATGACTATTTGTAATAGGATATAACTGAGAAATAAAATGTATGACAATGAGTTAGTTTGAAATAGATATTATTGAAGAATATCAAATTCATCCTAAAGTATTATTAGACAATTTGTCTTATTGTTGGAATATGACACCATATGAAAAAGGAGGGGGCCTGAGATAGGCACATACCAAAAGAGCGAAAATAAGGAGATATCTTCTAATAGTTTAGCATAAATCAAAAACGGAATAAAATGTGCGAAAAAACGAAAATACAAGCACCAGAAGTAAACTCAAAGGCACAAGAAAGAGTCTTTGACAAAATGTATATTACCAATGTTGAAAAACGATTGAGAGAACTTAATTCTCCATCGGATAATGATAAGAAACGTTGGGTCTGGGAACTTATTCAGAACGCAAAAGATACCATTGCCAAAGACCCATCCAGAAACACTATCGATGTCAGAATTGAAATTTCAAAAGATGAAATCAATGGTGGTGATGTTGTATGCTTTAGACATAATGGTTCGCCATTTACACCTGATGCCCGTTTCGGTTTACTCTACAAGTACAGTGAAGACAAAGAAAACCAAGAAAGCACAGGAAGATTCGGCACTGGTTTTCTTACAACTCACTGCTTGTCTAAGGTTGTAACCATTGAAAGTAATATGTATTCTGATGATGCATGCAAGCATATTTGTGGTTTTACAGTAACGATGTATCGTGATGGCATCATCAAATCTGAGTTAATAGACGGATTGCGGAAAATGAGAGAATCAGAGGCATTTTTTAATGAGACCTTTGACTGGACTACATTCACCTATCATGTTACATCAGAGTCTGGCCGACAAGCAATTAAGCTGGGCCTAGAAAATTTCCAAGAGAATATTGCTCAAACAATGTTATTCTGCAAAGAATTAGCATCTGTTGTTTTGGATGACAATGGAAAGGTTACGACAATTGTAAGAAAACCCACTATTCAACTCACAGAAGACATTATACTCTCGGAATTTGAGATTACCGGCGAAACTAATCAAACCCGTCGTTTTATACACACTTCATATTGTGAACATAATGAAGAGTTATCAAAACGTTATCGTGCAAATAGGAGCATGCGTCTTGATACAGCTATAGAAGTAGATCCAGAGAACAACCTCGTTGATATTGAAGACAAGACCACTTTCTTCTGTGTTATGCCTCTTGTTGGTATTGAAGCACAACTCAACGACCCCCTTATTATCAATAGTCCGGATTTTGAGCCTGACCAAGAGCGCCAATCCCTTCTTTTATCTGGAATCACGTGGAATGAGGAGAAAGATGTCACCACGGAAAATGGAATAAACAGGGCGATTTACGAACAGGTTTTTCCATTATACGCAAAACTCGTCAAATATCTAACAGACAATCATTTCGGTAGATTATACTATCTTGCCAACGGATTGGATAGGACAAAAAAACATGAGAAACTTGATCATGATTGGTTCAAAGAAAATGTAATTGATAAGTATCGTAAGATACTGATGCAATACCCTGTCGCCGATGCCCAAGATGGTTCTGGCTACAAGAAGTTGAATGAATGCATTATTGTTAAAGAGCCAGTTCAGGAGAACGAAGAAAAGGTCTATAAACTTCTCAAGTCGATATTCCCATCAATGTTAATTAACAATAATCACGAATGGTCGAACTATCTCTGGAAGGAAGGACTCTCTATATGGAATACTGAAACCCTATGTAACGAGATTGAGCAGAATGCCAATTGGTCAAAAATCAACTTGACTGAAATTGATTTGGCCGTTTGGTACAATGACTTTTTATCTCATGTATTAGCATATAATGAGTTGTTCCTAAAGGAACATGCACTTTTGCCAAATATGAATGGCGAGCTTCTAAGGAAAGACCAAGAGGACTTCAAACAAGGAGAGCGTATTAATACTTTTGTAATTGAGCTTCTTGCTTCTCTCGGAAAAGATGTTAAGCCTAATTTACTTCACGAAGAAATAACAAGTATATCTCTTGATTCAAAATACAACTCACAGAGCTATAGTGCCGACATAAATAAGTTGGCTAAAACCATCATTGACGATGATAAAGAGCTGCACAAAGTCAACAAACTCCTTCCCTTGTTCTCTGTGGTTCCTGATGATACAGAGAAGTACAAACCAGAGTTTTTGAGCCGCAGAAAAGAGTTCTTTGAGATATGCAAGGCACTTTATCAATTGAACGAAGCAACAATAACTTGTGACAACAATCTCTTAGAAGGAGCATGGAAAGATACTGATGAGTGGTTAGTAAAGAATATCCTTAATTCGTTAAACACTCTTGGCTGCTTATCAGAACTTCCTGAAGGCCTTGATGCAAAATGGTTGAATGACACCATAAAGTCCCTGAATGTCAAGACGGAAATGCTCAACACATACGCTGTACTTCCAAACCAAAATGGCTCTTTCTGCTGTCAGAAAGACTTGTATGAAGATGCTGGCGTTCCCGAAGAATTGAAAGATAGCATCTTTGATACAATAGGGATCAACTATAAAGATACCCTTCTTCATGAGGACATTGTGGCAAATGATTTTGCCGTAGTCCAGAAAAAGACCATTTCATCTTTTGCTTCAGAACTGAATGATGCTGTTACCGAATCTCCAGATAAGAATGTAGGTAATGAGTTTAATGGAACATACCACAAATATCCTAAAGATACACTCTATGGAATTGCATCTTATATGATTAGGTTGCTACCAGAAAATAAAGAAACTAATTTGTATAAAAATCAATCCTCCTTGCTCTCAATAGCTCAGGCTTTTGGTCTTGCAGAATGTCTTATAGGATATGTAAAATTTGAGAACAAAAATCTATGGGATAAAATAAGTTTCTATACTGCTTGCAAGATTTGGGAAAAAATAGAGGAGTTCGGTACAATAACAGAACTGTGTGAATTCTTGAAGAAAGGTGAATCCGATGTCATCCAACTATTAAACTCATATTATGCATATCAAGAGTATGCAGATGTCAACTTTGATAGCGACAAAGTTATCCCGAATCAAAATGGGGATCTACGAAGCAAAGATGACCTTTATAAAGAAGAAGGCGATATTAATGACGACTTAAAGACTATCATCAACAATCTGTCTAAAGTTGACGACAATGTTGATGATTTTCGTAGTCAACTTGTTGATAAGCGTGTAGTTATAAAAATTGAAAAAAATCTCAATGAAAAAAAAGCTTATGATTTGATTGACGAGTCAATAGATAGGTTATATCAAATACCTGCCAAGTGGGAGAATGAAAATTATATTACAGCTTCCCAAATGCTCATCGAAAAATGGGGGGACAAACATAAGGGATTATTTGAAGAAAATTTTCCAAGAGTGTTCCCGAACAAAGAAAAAATCTTGATGAACGTGGTGTGGAAAAAGGAAAAGCGTGAATTGATGATGGCTGTCGTCAGTACTCAGCTATCGGAGGAACAGTTAAAGATAATTATTGAGAACAGTACTGAAATAAGTACATTGTCATCAAAAGTAAAAGCATTAGAAACCGAAAATGAATTCCTTAAAAAAAAGTTTGGAATATCAATAATGGGAGATGATGTTACATTTGGTGTAGGATTAAACGGAAATGAAGTTATCACAAGTGAGCAAATTTCAGAAAGTAATGAGGCCAAACAACTTGTGCTCCAAAAACTCGACAATGAAGGTTTTGATGTTTCCAAAGCGGATTCGGAGTATTCTGTAATACATGGAGTTGTCCGAGGAAATGTCAACTACCCATTAGTGGTAAAAAGTTGCAAAAATCAAGAGCATAGAGTTTGGATTAACCCTGATGAATGGCAACAGCTCTTTAAGCCGAACTCAATGTTATGGCTTCATTTTGGTGGAGGTGTTGTCGCTCCTATAAAAGCACACGAATTATTTACATACCAAGACAAATTAACGTTATCATTCGATACTGTTAATCTAATGATGGATGATAGAATTCATAAAATCATGGAAGTCCTTCATTATTTCAACAAAGTCAAACTGGATTTGGCCACACTAAATCCCAACAAACATAGAGCAGATAATTTAAATGATTATCTGTTTAGTGATAATAATTCAGAAAATAGTGATTTGGATAATAACGTCAAATTATGATATACACACGTAAAGAACATTTTCTATTCCTTGAAGAAGAGCTTCAAGCCCAGACAGATGCATTCCAACACAAATTGGACACATCTGCTTCATATCTTTTGAATGACAGAGAAGAATTGTTCGTTGCTCAATTTGTTAAGTTTTCAGAAGGCGAGATAATTCTTAAATTCAACAATAGTAGGGGCATCCCTCGCAAAGGTGAATATTTGTATTGTTTTACTACTCCCAAACACTTGCATAACTTTAGAGAATGGGGGGATATAACATACGGAGAGCTCATCAAAAATAAGGGGTTTTCCACAGAACTCGTCTGTATATGGCAATACTCTTTAAGAGATAATCCTCAATATTGTTTGGTCGGCTTCCGAGGAGCAGATTTAGAGTTTGCAGAGCATATAGATGGGCATGCTGGCGCATTTCTAGTGTTGGGCCCGAATGTCCCTCCATATCAATACATTGGCAATTTACAGAGAATAGTTAGAGATAATCAATCAGACTCTATAAGGTATTTGTTAGAAGGAAATGTCGAAGAAACAAGTTTTGCCCCACAACCGTTTGCAAAAAATGTTTCTGTTACTGAATTTGTTGTCAAACAATTATCTTTAACAGATTCGGTTATCATACAAGGACCTCCTGGTACAGGAAAGACAACACAGATTGCAAAAATCTGTGAGTTCTTTTGTTCCCAGGGATTGTCTGTCCTTGTAACAGCTCTTACCAATAGGGCATTAATGGAGGTTGCTGCAAAAGATGACTTGAAAGTAATGTTAGAAGCTGGGCGGGTATATAAAACTAAAATGTCTGTTGATGAAGTCAAAGAACTACCACGCCTTCAGAATCTCAAACAAATCACCCCAGAAAAGGGGAAGCTCATCTTGTCTACATTCTATATAACAAGTGGAGAAACAAACAATGTTGGTCCTGTACCGCCATTTGACATAGTCATCATGGATGAAGCAAGCCAGGCATTACTCGCAATGTTTGCTGCTGTAAAATTGCTGGGGAAAAAGACACTTTTTGTTGGAGACCCCAACCAACTTTCACCAGTAATATCTCTCAATTCAGATAGGATTGCCCGACGCAATTATCATTTCTATGTTGATGGGATTGTATCAATGAATGCCTTAGGAAGCATTCCTGCATACAGTTTAACCACAACATACCGCTTGCCAGAGAGAGCTGCAACTTTTACAGGTATCTTCTATGATAATATACTTGTATCTGCACAAGACAAAACAAAAAAGTTTACATATGAAGAACTTCCACAAGAGTTCGGTTCAATTTTGAATCCTCAAGGCGGCCCTTCTATGATTAAGATGGATTTACCTTTAGGCGATAAAAAGCCCCAATCGGTTCTTGCTTTATCTACTTTGATTGTATCTGCCTTCCTGTCACTAAAGGACAAACTGCATATATCTGTGCTATCTAGCTATATTGAAACTACTAAGGCGTTACAAAAGTCTATTTTCCAAACGGTCGGAAATCATAGCAATCTGCTTATTGACACTGTTTCGAGAATACAAGGCTTAACAACAGATGTTGCCATCTATGTTATCCCCAATACGGGATATTCTTTTAGCATAGATAAGCGACTCTTTAATGTTGCAACAAGTCGTGCTACAAGACATACCATTATTATTTGTGACACCAATATTCTGTCAAACGGAAAGGCATTGATGAATTATGATGTGTTTCAGTACTTATCAAAATTAAATGAAACACAATCAGTTCATATTCTGCAAAACATTCAATCTAATCAACTTGCTCTTGAAGCCCCAAATGTCGAATCCAATGGACTCCTGCGGAAAGAAATAGAAAAAAGTAAGGTATCAGTTCAACAAGACAAGAAAATAACTCCTGTTGAAGATAGTGCATTTATAAAGACCGAAGTGCCTAAAGTTGGTGTCAAGATTGTTGGATTTGTTGATTTGACAAAGTTTAAGTCGAAAAAGAAAGTACAATCAAAGAAAACATATATCATTGATACCAATGCTTTTGTCGAATGTCCAGATATTTGCAATAAAATAGATAAAGATTGCCAAATCATTCTATCTGCCAAAGTAATAGACGAATTAGATAAATTAAAAATTACGTTGGAAGGAAGTAACAAAGAAAATGTAAACAAAGCATTGAGCTACATAAACAAAGCTCTAAATCGTCCCAACATTTCGTTTGAAGTCGCAAATACTCAATTGTTGCCAGTAGACTTCAACCGCCGCTCTCCAGACAACATGATTCTTTCCGTTGCTCTGAAATATAAAGACAATAATCCGACGCTCCTTACTTCGGATAATGGATTGCAAATTAAATGTAAAGGACTGGGAATAACAACTATTTCTCTGAAAGATTTTTTAAGGAGATGATTAACTGTCGTTATTTTGATAATGTAATCATTAGTGTGTATAAAGATATGACCGAGAATGAGATAAAGGAAATGCTGATGAATGGCGAAAGTGTGACTTTGGAATGCACACGAGCAAAAACCGAAGTTCCAAAATCTGTATGGGAAACATACTCGGCATTTGCCAACGCTGTATGTGGTATGATATTGACAACAACTAGATTAAATGTGATATGAAAAAATATACCAAAATAAGCGTCCAATGGTTCTACAGTCTTCTGGAAAGAGGAGAATGTGACATTGTGGATTTTAAGGAACAACTGGAAGACAAAAAGGTGTTTGGCAAATCGCTTAGGAACTTTGCTCCCAAATACGACGAGATGGCTCGTGATGTGGTGGCCTTTGCCAACCTGAAAGGAGGGTTCCTTTTTGTGGGCATTATCGATGAGACGAAAGAGGTGAATGAGACCTTTGTGTATGACGACAAGAAGATTTTCGAACTGATAAAACAGGTACAAGACAGAACCACTCCCACCATCACGCTCATCCCTCATCGAATTCGGGTCAATGGAACAGACCTCTTGGTTTTGGAGATACCGTTCTCGACACAGATGCACAGAACATCCAAGGGAGAATACCTCATCAGAAGCAATGACGGCAATCGTCCTATTGAGCCTCACGAAATAGCCTCCGTCCAGTCCGAGAAAGGCCTTATTGTCTATGACCAGAAACCGTGGAATGTGTCAGGAGAATGGATGGATGAAGGCCGTTTGCAGACCTTACGACGGATGATTGAGACCAAAAACAACGAGAGTCCATATTTAGACAAGTCTGATGCCGACCTGCTCGATTCACTTGGAATGGTCAAAGAAGAGGATGGAAGAATAAATCCTACTACTACGGGAATACTCTTTGTGGGTAACAACAAAGCACTCCGAGAGCTGCCCTACTACGAAGTAAAGTACATCCACTATTTCTCTGATGGAACGTATAAGCCATACGAGTATAAGGGGAACATCATAGAGGTTGCACAAGATTGTTTCACCCAACTGAAAGCTGAAATCCGAGAGAAGGAATACATTTTCGGTCTATTTCGTGAATATGTGGAGGACTATTCAGAGATTGTTATTCGAGAATTACTCGTCAATGCCTTGGCACATCGGGATATAAGCCGTCAGCAAATCATAGAGATTCGGAAATACGATGACGGTGGTTATCTTGAATTTGAGAGTCCTGGCAGATTTCCCGAAGGGGTGACTGTGGATAACTATCTACGAAAGACTAACCCTCGAAACCCCAATGTGATGGATATCTTACGTGAGATAGGTTTGGCGGAGAAAGCCGGTAGCGGTTTTGACAAGATATTTACCGACTTATTAAAAAAAGGGAAACAGTTGCCAGAACCGGAAGAGACTGACACATCGGTTATCTTCCGTATTAAGGCAGAGGTCTCGTCCGAAAAGTTGATAGAATTGTCTCTTCTTTACGAGAATCAAACCGGGAAGTCTCTCAAACTCGACCAATTGTTTGTATTATCAGAAATTGTGAGACGAGGGAAAGTGAAGTTATCCGAGCTGACAGAATCACCCAACATCAGCCTATACCGTCTGCATACCATTTTGGACAACCTACAAGATTTGGAGTTCATTGAACCCACCGGAAAGACATCTGGATTGGCATATATTCTCCATATCACAAAGAGGAGTAGCACGGAAGACAAAATAGACTACGTTAAGGCCAAGAAACAGGACAAAGCCCGACAGAAAGAGGCCATCCTTCGATACCTCGACTCTATAGAAACCATCAACAATCGGGAGGCAAGAGCACTGCTTAAACTGCAAGAGAAAGACAGATATGCTGTTACTCGTCTGTTTGCAGAATTGGTTGCTGAAAACGAGATTGTGCAAACAGAGGATAGTGTACCTAATAATGTAAAGTACAAGAAATTAAAGTAAGTTTTGTAAGCAATTTTGTGTGCAGTTTGTGTGCAGTTTGTGTGCAATAATCGAGAAGCTGCAAATAAAAAACAAACAGAATGAGCAATCTGATTTTTATGTCCTGAATTATTGCTGTCCGCTAAACCTTGAAAACGCATCAGAAATCCGTCCACAGCACCGATAAACAGGCGTTGCGGAATTTTTAAGGAAGTAATCCCATCTCAGTCGAAGAGTGTTGGTTCGTCAGGTGGCGGATTGTCCGTTTCGAGGATTTTGAGCCAGTCCTGAGAGAATGGAGAATGTAGAATGGTTGGTCGGTGCAGAAACAGAAAAAGACACCGACAATCTTTTTGATTATCAGTGTCTTTCTTTGTGTTTCGGGGTGTGTTTTCCCCGTTTCAGAGTGGAGCTGGAGGGGGTCGAACCCTCGTCCAAACAGTTGACAGAAAGGCTTTCTACATGCTTATCCGGTGATTGGTTTTCGAGCGGGCGAAGGGCATCGGCACCCTGACGCACACCTTAACCTCTAAAGATTCGCCGTGGGCGCGAGGCAGGCCGCCGGCTATCCCTCTTTTATGAGCACCTCCTTGTCGGACGCCAGAGGGCAGGGCCTCGCGGGAGATGTCTTGTCGCCGCGACTTTCGCAGCGATTAAGCCGACTTACTGTGCTTCGGTCAGGCAGCAAGAGCGTAGTTGTTTTCGCCAATTATTGTTGTGCATCGGTTTTCAAGGCTGCTGATGCGTGAGCCTGCATGCTTACCGTCCCCTCACGCTGCTGTCAAAACCGGTCAGCCCCAGAGTTCGGAAAATGTTTGCTAAAACAACAGTGTCTACACAAAAAAAGCTCTCGTATGAGAGCCTTGTTTGGCGGTCCGGACGAGACTCGAACTCGCGACCCCATGCGTGA
>ERZ842401.6262-NODE-6262-length-12758-cov-4.707943_pt1 | contig 12758 bp, 6 predicted proteins | sample MGYA00521270_ERZ842401 | MGnify/ENA primary metagenome ERZ842401 (study PRJEB31892, sample SAMEA3878208) | bioreactor metagenome | biome: Moose rumen | place: Sweden | collected 2011-10 | study: EMG produced TPA metagenomics assembly of the PRJEB12797 data set... | reverse complement strand
AATGGCTGGAGCAGTTCCTGGCGCAGTCGTCGAGTGCGGTGGTGCTGGTGAGTCATGATAGGGCTTTTATTAATAATGTGTCGAACCGTACGCTGGAGATCTCCTGTGGGCGGGTCATCGACTATAAGGTGAAGTACAACGAGTACGTGGTGCTACGCAAGGAACGTCGCGAACAGCAGTTGAGGGCTTACGAGAACCAACAGAAGGAAATGGCTGATATGAAGGCGTTTATCGAACGCTTCCGTTATCAGGCAACGAAGGCTGTCCAGGTGCAACAGAAGATCAAACAATTGGAGAAGATCGTGCCCATCGAGATTGATGAAGTGGACAACTCCGCGATGCACCTGAAGTTCCCGCCCTGTCTGCGTAGCGGCGACTATCCCGTCATCTGCGACGAGGTGAGGAAGGACTATGGCGCCCATACCGTCTTCGACCATGTGACGCTGACCATCAAGCGTGGCGAAAAGGTGGCCTTCGTAGGTAAGAACGGCGAGGGCAAGTCGACGCTGGTGAAGTGTATCATGGGGGAGATTCCCTATACGGGAGAGCTGAAGATTGGCCACAATATCCAGATCGGCTACTTCGCCCAGAACCAGGCGCAGTTGCTCGACGAGAACCTGACCGTCTTCCAGACTATCGACTATGTGGCGAAGGGCGACATCCGCCTGCGCATCAACGATATCCTCGGCGCCTTTATGTTCGGCGGTGAGGAATCGGATAAGAAGGTGAAGGTGCTGAGTGGTGGCGAACGAAGCCGTCTGGCAATGATCCGTCTGCTGTTGGAGCCAGTCAACCTGCTGATCCTCGACGAGCCGACGAACCACCTCGACATGCCTTCGAAGGATGTGCTGAAAGAGGCCATCAAGGCCTTCGACGGGACGGCCATCATCGTCAGCCACGACCGTGAGTTCCTCGACGGTCTGGTGACGAAGGTCTATGAGTTTGGCGGCGGTAAGGTCAGGGAGCATCTCGGCGGTATTTACGACTTCCTCAGGACTAAGAAAATCAGCGAGCTGAATGAGTTAGGGCAGGGGACCCGGACTTTGCCCGGAGCAAAGTCGGAGTTTACTCCTGGCAAAGTAGAGGTTTCCTCCGGGCAAAGTCAGGGCCCTCTTGGGGCTGATGCGCAGGCCTCCTTGTCGAAGGCCCTCAGCTATGCCGAGCACAAGGAACAGCAGAAGCGCCTGAAGCGGGCTGAGAAAGCCGTGAAGGAGTCGGAGGCAAAGATTGAGAAGCTGGAAGGGCGGCTGAAGGAGCTCGACGAACTGCTGATGAAGCCCGAGAATGCATCGGACATGGTGCTTGTGACGGAATATACCGACACCAAGCAACAGCTCGACGTCGAGGTGGAGCGCTGGGAACAGTTGAGTGAAGAATTAGAGACAATAACCAACATTAATAATTAAAGTATGAAGAAGATTTTAACAACAATGGCAATTGCATCGATTTCCATGATGACAATGGCGCAGGGGGACCTCGTTTCTGGCTTGAACCCGTCGGACTTCGACAAAAGTGTGCGCCCTGGTGATGATTTCTACGAGTATGCCTGCGGTGGTTGGATGAAGAACCATCCTCTGCCTGCAGCCTATTCCCGCTATGGCAGCTTTGACCAGCTGCAGGAAGAGAACGACAAGCGTATCAACGGCATCCTGAAAGAACTGCAGAGCAATACCTATCAAAAGGGTACCATCGAGCAGAAGCTGAGCGATCTCTACAAGCTGGCGATGGACTCCGTCCGTCGTAACCAGGAAGGGGTGACTCCGCTGATGCCACTTATCAAGCGTCTGGAGGCTGCCAAGACCAATAAGCAGCTCCTGGCTATTCAACTGGAGCAGGCGCCCTACGGTGAACAGGAGTTCTTCCGTGCAGGTTTCGGGGCTGATGAGAAGAATGCCACGCAGAATATCCTGAACGTCTCACAGGGTGGTTTGTCGCTCGGGCAGAAAGAATACTATCTTGATAACGACAAGGCTACGGCAAATATCCGCGAGGCCTTTAAGAAGCATATTGTCAAGATGTTCCAGCTTTTTGGCTTTAGTAAAGGTTCGGCATCCAAGAAGATGCAGAATATCATGAAGGTAGAGACGGCTTTGGCCAAAGTGTCAAAGTCTCGTACCGAACTTCGCGATCCGGAAGCCAACTACAACAAGATGACGCTTGAGGAGTTTCAGGCAAACTATCCCAATCTGCCGCTGGTGCAGGTGATGAATGCCCAGGGTGTGGATACGAAGTATATGCAGGAGATGGTTGTCGGACAGCCGGCCTTCCTTGAGGGAGCCAGCAAGCTGGTGGGAAGTCTCAAGCCAGCAGAGTATCGTGATGTGCTGGAGTGGAGCTTCATCTCCGGTGCAGCCAATTACCTGAGCGATGCCACGGTGGCAGAGAGCTTCGACTTCAATGGACGCATCCGTTCAGGCCGTAAGGAGAATCATCCGCTCTGGAAGCGTAGTACCTCTCAGGTGGAGCGTGTGATGGGTGAGGCTTTAGGTAAGATTTATTCAGAGAAATACTTCCCGGAGGCTGCTAAACAGCGTATGCTTACGCTTGTGAAGAACCTGCAGATAGCCCTCGGTGAGCGTATCGCTGCCCAGGACTGGATGGACGATTCTACAAAGGTGAATGCCTTGTTGAAGCTGAATACCTTCTATGTGAAAGTGGGCTATCCCGACAAGTGGACCGACCTCTCGAAGTTGGGAATAGATGCTGAAAAATCTTACTATGATAATATCCTTGAGTGCCATCGCTTCTGGAATGCCTGGCAGATAGAACATACGGTAGGAAAACCCGTAGACCGCGATGATTGGTACATGACTCCACAGACGGTAAATGCCTATTATAATCCGACAACCAATGAAATCTGTTTCCCTGCCGGTATCCTGCAGTATCCATTCTTCGACATGACTGCCGACGATGCTTTCAACTATGGTGCTATCGGTGTGGTGATCGGCCACGAAATGACTCATGGATTCGATGATCAGGGGCGCCGTTTCGACAAGGATGGCAATATGCACGACTGGTGGAAAGAGGAAGATGGAAAGAATTTTACAGAACGCACGGATAAGTATGCCGATTTCTTCTCCAATATCAGCGTGCTGCCCGACCTGAAGGCCAACGGACGACTGACTCTCGGTGAGAACCTGGCTGACCACGGCGGTCTGCAGGTGGCTTGGGCTGCTTATAAGAACGCCACGAAGCGTCAGCCCCTTGGCGAGAAGGACGGACTGACTGCCGACCAGCGTTTCTTCCATGCCTATGCTGGTGTGTGGGCCGGTAACATCACGGACGAGGAAATCCGCAACCGTACAAAGAGTGATCCGCATGCCTTGGGTCGCTGGCGCGTGAATGGTGCCCTGCCGCATATTGATGCCTGGTATGAGGCCTTCGGCATAAAGGAAGGTGATAAGATGTTTATCCCCCAATCTGAGCGTCTGCAACTGTGGTAAACAGCTACAAATCGATAAAAATGCCGTCGTAAATATAAATTTACGGCGGTTTTTTTTGTTTATAATGAAAAAATTGTTATCTTTGCACCTAACTTTAGGCTAAACACGTGTTTATGATGAACGAAGATATTACTCTCGACCCGGCAAAAGACGCCAGTGGCGTGCAGGAACTACAGCGTCAGGAGCTGACGATGGAGAAGCCTCAGGAGGGTGTCACCCAGCAGCAGATGCGTACCCATGCAGCGCAAGGCGTACAATGTCCTTACTGTGGTACTATGAATGAACCGGAAGCCGTCTACTGTGCTTCTTGTGGCAAACCGATTGGTGTCGCCAATTGTCCCAACTGTGGCGCGGAGATCGATCCCGATGCAGACTTCTGTGAGACCTGCCATCACTATATCCGGAAGGATGTCTGTTCTTTCTGCGGAGCCAGTCTGACAGGCAAGGAGGCCTTCTGCCCCGAGTGCGGAAGTCCGCGTGGCGGAATTGTCTGCCCGACTTGTAATACCCTGAACGACTTCTCGTTCTGCAAGCAGTGTGGTACCCCTCTGACGGAGGAGGCCAGACAATTGCAGGAGCAGTTGCAGCGTACGCCGGAATACAAGGAGATGGTGAAGCTGGCTGAGGAACTCCAGCAGATGGATATGCTGATTCCCATCTCCTCGGAGCGTGATCAGGTGCGCTACCAGATGAACAGCAAACTCCGGGAGCGCGTGCTGATGCTTCTGGCCCGCGACAGGGGAGAGGCTAATCCCGTTATCCCAGAGAAGGGAGACGCCCCGCTCGGCAAGAAGGAACTGGACGCCAAGAAACTTGCCCGTCTTGAAGAACTGACGGCCCTGCTTGAGAAGATGGCCCAGAAGCCGCAGCCGCAGCCGGCCAAGGTGCGCAACTATGCGATGGCCTGCAAACCACAGGGTGTGCGACTGGCCTGGGAGTGTAATTTCAAGCACGCCCTCCATTCCAGTCCTTGTGGCTGTGCCAAGCCCCAGTTGGGTGGTAAATGGATTATTCTCGGAAAGAATTCACGTAAAGAAATAAAAGACGATAAATAATGAGTACGCTGAGAACCCCCAATAATACACCGATGGATGAGAATCCTGATGTGGACCGGACCATGCATGTGGAAAGTCTCTCAGATCATACGCTCCGTCCTGCCAATGATATACCCATGGATGATCCTATGATGTCTATGGATACGACCATCGTCCCCAATGGTAACATCCCTGAGACCGAGGAGGTGGCAGGCGACTACTTCACACTCAAGGGCATCAAATATAAGAAAAAAGGTGTGCTGAGCGAGAACTCAGGCGAGGCGCAGGTCTATCTTGTGGAGCGGAATGGTGAGGAGTACGTTCTGAAGATCTATTACCCTTCATTCAACGTCAACAAGAAACTGCTTCAGGCCATCTACAACTTCAAGTTCGAGATGATTGTGTCCCTTTTCGACTACGGCAAGACCTACGTCGACGGAAAGAGCCGCTATTATGAGCTGATGGAGTATCTGCAGGGTGGTACGATGAGCGAGTACAAGCTCAACGGAGATATTGATAAGTTCCGCAGAATAGCCCTTCAGGCCTCTGCGGCCCTTGCCTATATTCATGGGAACAACATCCTTCACAAGGATATCAAGCCCAGTAACTTCTTCTTCCGTGACAAGGAACATACGGAAGTGGTGCTGGGTGACTTCGGCATCTCAAGTATGCTGGAGAATGACGGCAAGTCGCATCGCACCACACAGGCCCGTACACCGATTTATGCTGCCCCCGAGATGTACTCGGATGTCATCGACGGTGTGGTGGAGATCACACCGGCAGCCGATTTCTATTCCCTGGGTATCACCCTGATGGCCCTTTGGCTTGGAGGAAACCCGATGAGCAATAATGAGCGCGTGATGATGCGCCAGAAGAATGAGGGGCGTCTGCCACACCTGAATGAGTTGCCTGAGCGTGTACGGATGATTGTACAAGGCATGACCGTGGTCAATCCTCTGAACCGCTGGGGCTATGACGAGGTGGAAAAGTGGTTTGAGGGTGAGAGCCCGAAGGTGGACCTGAGTTCTCCGTTCCTGAAATATAAGAGCTTCCTTGTTGACCCGGACAAGAATCTGGTGGCTGACAACATCCATGAGTTGGTACCCCTTCTGCTCGATAATGAGAAACTGGCCATCGGCTATCTCTACAATGGCCGTATCACCTCTTGGCTGGAACAATGCGGCAATGAGAAACTCAGTACCATCGTCAAGGATATTGTCATCAATAAATATCCAGTCGACCAGCATGCAGGTCTGATGGCTGCCATCTACATGATGGAGCCCACCTATCCTTATAAAGATATAAAAGGGGCGCTTTGTGACGACGTGCATAGCATCGCCATCTCGCTGTTGAGCTATATGGATGAATATGGCCTCCTGCTGGCCAATCCCAACGACTCGCTGTTCCTCTATCTGGAGTCGCATACCAAATGTAATATCAATCGTCTGCGTTCCTACTTTACTCCATCGAAGCAGTTTGACGCTCATGTGTCAGTGATGAGGCTGGTCTATGAGATTGACCCGGATATCGCATTGCTGAGCAATTATCCGTCGTCGTCGTTGTCGGAGATTGTCAAGACCTTCGGCAAGGAGAAGCTGACGGAGGATGACTGGCATTGCCTAACCGACGGTCGTTTGCTCTCGTGGATGTATAGTCATGAAGACAAGATGGCCTGTGAAAGCCTGCGTATCCTGACCAAGGACCAGCCCTATTCAGAGGCGTTGGCCTATAAGGTGCTGTATAACCTTGATAGGGATGCCGCCTACGACCTGCGCTATGCGAACACCCCGATGAGGGTGGGTGAGCTGCTGCGTGAGCGGCTGAAGAATGCTGAGCATCTGAGTGAATCGGAATTCGCGTTGGAAATGTCGGACATTACCGACAGGAATGGCCGCTTCTTCTACTTCGCACAGATGCACGGATGGTCGGAAGTGCTGGGCGAGGCCAATCGCTGCTTTGACTTCAATAGTGAGGAAAACAGGGAGCGTCTGGGAGCCTACGACGTGAAGACGGCTGTCTATCGCTTCTGTCGTATATTGGGAGTCACCCCTATCTACTTGTTGCCTGACGGCACGGAACTGACGGACGGTCGTGAACTCGATGCCCGTAACTTCACGCAAATCAGGAATGAGATGCGTAACGGGTCGTTCACACAGTGGCTTTCCGTATTCTATCATGAGGACCCATTTGCCGACTTCTCTGAGGAATATGCCTACGAGCATACGTTGGAGGACTGGTTGAAGGTGCTTGGTAAGATAGACAGTTCACAGACCTATTATAAGAGGTTTATGGACGCCCGTGAAGAGACGGCAAACCGAGTCAGGAATGTACGTGAAAGTTGGATGCGTGCCCGAGGCAAGGAGAAGATATGGCGTATGACCTTCTATGCCTTGTCGGGATTGTGGATTCTGCTGATGCTGTTTATCGGCGTCAAGGACCGCACCTTCCTGCTGGGTCATTCGTTCCTTTGCATCGGCCTTCCGCTGGGCGGTATGACGGGTATCATTGTGGCCACCCGCGCTTACTTCAGGGGCTATGACTTCTTCTTCTCCTTCCTCTGGGGATTGTTGGGAGTCATCTCATCGATTATACCTATATTTATATTAAAATATATGGACCAGTCACATCCGGGCTTCTTCAACCTGACGGTGGTCATCATTTCTTTGATCTATATGCTCGTCTGTCACTTGACGGATTTCAGGGGCGATCAGAAGGCGGATACCAAGCTGATTTCGGAGGTGCTCGACAATGACATCAAGTCGACCCTGCTTGAACCCTTGTACTATACGTTCAAGACCAAATCCTACCGATTCAAGGGTTCTAAGTTCGGACTACTCGACGATGTGACCGATCAGGTGCATTCCATCAGTGGCGAGAGCGTGTTGCATTATGTGCTTTGGAGCATCTTGGCCGGAATATTCGTCCTCGACTTCATTCTCTACAGTCCGAGTCTGCTGAATGTCAGCAATCCCGATGTCGACAATTTCCATTTTAGTCCTACGGAGATGATCCAGCAATTAGAAAAAGACGTTGAATGATGATTTGCGAACATTGTCATAAGGAAAACCGGAGCATTGCCAAGTTCTGCAAGTGGTGCGGACAACCAATGGTAAGCCAGAACCTGCTGGACAAGCTGGTGGGGCTGGACAGTGTCAAGCAACAGTTGAAGACGATTGTCGATACCTATGCCTTCCTGCGCTCCCGAAAGGATATTGCACAGGTGCGTATCTCGGTGAATGCCATCGTCATCGGTGAGACGGGTACTGGTAAGACTGCTTTGGCAGAAATCCTCCGAGACTATTTCTATCAGAATAAGATAATCGACAAACCAAAGTTGACGATGGTGGACGCGGTCGACTATCAGCGCTTTGTCGACAAGTGGGATGATAACATCAAGAAGGCAAAGAACGGCATTCTGTTTTTCGACAATGTGCAGAAGCTGCTGCCTGACAAATACTCCAATCAAGTCAATCCGCTCGACAAGCTCTTTGTGGAGATGGATAAGTGGGAGGACAATCCCGTGGTTGTGATTTCCGGACTCCCCAAGGGACTTGACGACTTCCTGGAAAGCAATCCGGCTGTGGCAAACCGCTTCAAGTACACTTTCCGTCTGCCTACGCCCAACTTCAATGAACTGACGGATATCTGTAAGCTGAACCTGAAGTCTCGCTACGGTATCTCAGACTTCTCCCCGGAGGCCGATGATCAGTTGAAACGCTATTTCAAATACCAGATAAAGATAAAAGACGAGACTTTCGGCAATGGCCATTTGGCTCTGAAGACTGCCGAGGATATCTTCACGCAGATTATCAGCCGCGGGGCTACGGCAACGATTGTCGAGAAGAGCGACATCAAGGGCTATGTGCCTGAGGAACGCTCTGTTGACGACATCCTTAAAGACCTTGACCATTTTATTGGTATGGACGAGGTGAAGAGTGCTGTCCGCGAAATAGCCTATGCCGTACAGAACAGTCTTGAGCGTGCTGAGCGCGGGCTGGGAGAGCAGGAGAAGATGTCGATGCACATCATATTGACAGGAAATCCTGGTACTGGTAAAACGACCATAGCACGAAAGCTGGGTGAGATACTCTCGTCTATCGGTTATCTGGATAGTGGACATGTGGTAGAGGTGGACCGTGCCAAGATGGTCAGTCCCTATCAGGGGGAAACCCCCAAGGTGGTAGATCGGCTCTGCGACAAGGCTATGGGCGGTATCCTCTTTGTGGATGAGGCCTATACGTTGGCCCCAGTCAGTCAGGCCGGTGATCGTGACAACCAAGGTGCTCAGGCGCTGGAGAAGCTGATGAAGCGCATGGAGGACGATCGGGGTAAGTTTGTCGTCATCGCGGCGGGCTACCGGACGGAGATGGACAATCTCTTCCGTATCAATCCCGGTTTCCGCAGTCGTTTCAACTACTTCCTCAATATTGAAGACTACACGCCAGAGCAACTCTATCAGATTATGCTCGTCTTTGCCAAGGACAAAAAATACATCTTCTCCGAACAGGCTGAGGCCCTGACGAAAAAGATGATCACGGAGATGTATAACTCCCGTGACAAGGATTTTGCTAACGGTCGTACCATGCGTTCGCTCTTCGATCAGATCTGCAAGAAGCAGGCTCAGCGCTTGCAAGGTGAGAGCATCTCGACGATGAGTAATGAAGAGCTGATGACCATCGCTGAGGAGGATATCCCATACGAGGCACCACAGACAGTTGACTATTCTGAGTGTCTGAAGAAACTTGACGGTCTTGTTGGCTTGGGTGGTGTGAAGAAGGAAATCTCCAATCTGGCCGCCTACCTGAACCTGCAGATTAAGCGTGGTGAGACGAATACCTTCCAAGGCAAGCATTATGTCTTTACAGGTAATCCCGGTACAGGTAAGACGACCGTCGCCCGTATTATGGCTGATGTCTTCAAGACCTTGGGCATAGTTGCCCGGGGACAGTTGGTGGAGGCTGACCGTGCCAAATTGGTAGCAGGCTATTCCGGACAGACAGCCATCAAGACGAATCAGTTGGTTGATCAGGCGATGGGTGGTGTGTTATTCATCGATGAGGCCTATACCTTGAAGTCCAATGATGGCGACTCCTTCGGTGCTGAGGCTATCGATACGCTGCTGAAGCGTCTGGAGGACGACCGCGGTAAGTTTATTTGTATTGTGGCTGGCTATACCGACCAGATGCACGATTTCATTGACTCCAATCCTGGCTTGAAGAGCCGCTTCACACAGACCATCCACTTCGATGACTATACACCAGATGAGTTGACGCAGATATTCATCAACCTTGCGAAGGGCAAGAACTTTACGGTCGATGACGAAACGCAGTCAGCTATCCACAGGGAGTTCGAGCAGCTTTATCTGCGTCGTGACAAGAATTTTGGCAATGCCCGTGAAGCCCGCCGTATTTTTGATGCAGCGGTTGAGCGTCAGAGTCAGCGACTTGTTAAGTTGATGAGCGATCCCGGCTTCCAGGAGGCCGATATGTATAAGTTGACGAAGGACGACCTGCCGATGGCCCAGAATGAGGCTGCCCGTCCGTTGGATGAGGTGCTTAACGAACTGGATGAGTTCATCGGCATGCGTACGGTGAAGAACTCTATCCGTCGTCTGGCTGTACAGAGTATGTTTATGAAGCAGCGTGCCGCGATGGGTGCCGGTAGGGTACAGCAGCTGGCCATGAACTTCATCCTGACGGGTAATCCGGGAACGGGTAAGACATCCATAGCCAGGAAGATGGGTGAGATACTCCAGTCGATGGAGATTCTGCCTACGCCTCGTGTGCTGGAGGCCAGCCGTGCCACACTCGTCGGTAAGTACATGGGTGAGACACCGAAGATTGTCAACAATATGTGCGACAAGGCGATGGGCGGCATCCTGTTTATTGACGAGGCTTACACGCTCAGCGACGGTGGAGACCAGTATGGTAAGGAAGCCATCGATACGTTGATGAAGCGAATGGAGGACGACCGTGGCAAGTTTGTCGTGATAGCAGCCGGTTATAAGGACAAGATGGAGGAATTCCTCATGATGAATCCTGGATTGGCCAGCCGTTTTACCCACAAACTACATATTGACGACTACAATGAAGACGAGCTGCTGGCCATCTTCAAGCAGATGGCTCAGAAAGAGTCGTACACACTCTCTCCGACGGCAGAATTCAAGGCTTTGGATACCATCTATAAGATGGTGATGAGTAAGGATGAGTCGTGGGGTAATGCCCGTGAGATGCGCAACCTGCTCGATGCGACGATTCAGAAGCTTTCCCTCCGTGTGTCACAGTTGCCTCCAGACCAGGTGACCAAGGAGACTTATCAGATTATATTACCAGAAGATATTTAAACAGAAGATATGATTATTTGCCCTACTTGCAAGGAAGAGATAGATAATGATTCCCATTTCTGCGACCAGTGTGGCCAGGCTCTATTGTTCTGTGACCGTTGTGGAAGTGTGGGAATAGGGCGCCGTTGTACGAAATGTGGCGGTTTGATGGTTGCTCCGGGTAATCAGCCAGGAGCACCTCAGCAGTCTCGATTGTCAGAGAGCCTCAAGGTAGATCTGGATGGAGGAACAACAGGTGCTGGTTCGATGGTGGATATGGTGCAGGCTAAGCCGAATGTTGGCGGAGAACCTGTGCTGACACTTGTCAACGATAATCTGAATATCCGGATTGTGGGTATCAACGGGGCTATTATTGGTCGTAAGAATGGACCCTATACGCAGTTCTTCCAGCAATGTCCCTATGTGTCTGGAACGCATGCACAGTTGAAGTATAATGCCGTCTCCGGCTGGTGTATCACAGACAAGCACTCTTCTAATGGGACGAAGCTGAACCAGCGTGCCCTACAGCCTGACGTAGAGATGTCGCTCAATAATGGCGACACCCTGACGCTGGCTAATGTAAACCTTCAGGTGATTGTAAGATAGTAATCGATGATGAATCTGTATGTTACGGCAGCTTCGAGGAGAGGCTGTGTCAGAAGTAATAATGAAGATATGATCTTGGTGGGTAGTTCTTTTATCCGCAATGATGACTACAAGACCAAGATACTGCTGAGTGACAATAAGCGCACGATGATAGCTGTGGCCGACGGTATGGGTGGTCATAACAGTGGTGAGGTGGCCAGCAGTGAGGCCCTGCATAATCTTCAGTTCTTCTTCAATGACATCCCTTCTGGTCTCAATGCAGAGGGATTTGGCAAGATGATGGATGAATGGCTGGATTCCATCAATAATATCATTGACTCACAGGGACGTGTGGATGAGCAGTATAAGGGAATGGGTACAACCCTTGTAGGACTGGCTTGTTATGAAGGTGACTTCTATCTGCTGAATTGTGGTGACAGTCGTCTGTACCGTATGCGGCATGGTCATCTTAAGCAGCTTACCACCGATCACTCCCTTAACAATTTGATGGGCAATGAGAAGCACTCCAGCGTCATTACCAATTGTATCGGAGGAGGTACCAAGAAGCCATTCATCGATCTGTCGCAAATATCTGCCGAAGTAGAGTCCAACGATATCTATCTGCTCTGTAGCGACGGCCTGACAGACATGCTGCCAGACAAGAATATAGAAGCCCTTCTCAAGTCGGGTGCCGATGCGAATGGACTTTGTGACGCGGCCATAGAAGCAGGCGGCTTCGACAATGTATCCGCCTGTGTAATAGATGTAGAATAGTAATGATGATCAAAGAACATGCCATTAAGACTACCTGACAGACTGCCTGCCATCGACCTGCTGAAGCAGGAGAACATATTCGTCATGGACAATACGCGTGCCCATTCGCAGGATATTCGTCCGTTGAAAATCGTTATCCTCAACCTGATGCCGCTGAAGATTACGACGGAGACAGACCTGATACGTCTGCTCTCTAATACGCCATTGCAGTTGGACATCAGTTTCATGAAGTTGCAGAGCCATACGCCCAAGAATACGCCGATAGAACACATGATGATGTTCTACCGCGAGTTTGATGAGATGCGCCACGAGAAGTTCGACGGCATGATTGTCACTGGCGCACCTGTGGAGCAGCTGGATTTTGAGGACGTGGGGTATTGGGATGAGATTACCGACATTTTTTCCTGGGCACGGACTCATGTGACCAGTACGCTGTACATCTGTTGGGCAGCCCAAGCCGGACTCTATTATCATTATGGTGTCCCCAAGTACCCACTGCCGATGAAGATGTTCGGCATCTTCCCTCAGAAGCCCTTAGATCCGAAGCTGCCCATTTTCCGCGGCTTCGATGATGAATTCATGATGCCCCATAGCCGGCCT
>ERZ842401.6261-NODE-6261-length-12760-cov-84.692090_pt1 | contig 12760 bp, 10 predicted proteins | sample MGYA00521270_ERZ842401 | MGnify/ENA primary metagenome ERZ842401 (study PRJEB31892, sample SAMEA3878208) | bioreactor metagenome | biome: Moose rumen | place: Sweden | collected 2011-10 | study: EMG produced TPA metagenomics assembly of the PRJEB12797 data set... | reverse complement strand
CCTGGACACCCTGATTAAGAGTCAGGTGCTCTACCAACTGAGCTACGGGTGCAACGTTTTTTTGTTTTGCGGGTGCAAAGGTACGGAGTAATTTTGAATCCACCAAACTTTTTCGGGACTTTTTTCGAAAAAAAAATAGAAAAAGGCTCATTTTCCGATGAAACGAGCCTTTTTATGGTAGGATAGGAGAGAATTTAGATGAAGAGGATGGTGAGTCCTGCCATCACAATGCTAACCATTGACATCAGTTTGATGAGGATGTTGAGTGAGGGACCAGAGGTATCCTTGAAGGGATCGCCTACGGTATCGCCAACGATGGTAGCCTTGTGGGCAAAGGAGCCCTTACCACCGAAATTGCCTTCTTCGACCATCTTCTTGGCATTATCCCAAGCACCACCGGCATTAGCCATAAAGACGGCGAGGGTGAAACCGCCAGCAAGTCCGCCTACGAGCAGACCCAGTACGCCAGCAACGCCAAGGACACAGCCTACGACGATGGGGATAGCGATGGCGAGCAGCGAGGGGAATATCATCTCATGCTGGGCAGCACGGGTAGAGATCTCAACACAAGAGCCGTAGTCGGGAGTACCTGTGCCTTCGAGAATGCCAGGAATCTCGCGGAACTGGCGACGAACCTCCTCAACCATCTTCTGGGCTGCACGTCCCACAGCCTCCATCGTCAAACCACAGAACAGGAAGGCTGCCATAGCGCCAATGAAAGCACCTACGAGCACCTTGGGGTTCATGAGGTTCACCTGGAAGTAGTTCATGAAGTCGGGAATCGTAGCATCAGCAGCCGAGATGACCTCGCCCTTGACGTTCTGCATCATGATACCAGCACGATCCATCGCAATCTTGATTTCCTCGATATAAGAAGCCAGCAGTGCGAGGGCGGTGAGGGCAGCAGAACCGATGGCAAAGCCTTTACCGGTAGCAGCAGTCGTGTTGCCCAGAGCGTCGAGCGCGTCAGTGCGATGGCGTACCTCTTCGCCCAGTTCAGACATCTCGGCATTACCGCCAGCATTGTCGGCAATAGGTCCGTAGGCGTCGGTAGCGAGCGTGATACCCAGTGTAGAGAGCATACCCACAGCAGCAATACCAATGCCATAAAGTCCGTGAGCCAGACTCTCGCTGGACATCGAGAGGTCGAAGCCGTTGGCAAAGCCGAAACTGAGGATGATAGCCACACCAATGGTGATGACGGGGATGCACGTAGAAATCATACCCGTTCCTATACCTTTAATAATAACGGTAGCAGAACCTGTCAGACCAGCCTCCGAAATCTTCTGGGTGGGCTTGTAAGAATGAGAAGTGTAATATTCGGTAGCCTGACCGATAATGACGCCTGCAGCAAGTCCGCTGATGACGGATAAGGAGAGGCCGAGCCAGTTTTCGATGCCCAGGAAGTAGAGGATAGCGAAGGTGGCAATAGCGATGAGAATGGCGCTGGCATTAGTACCTATCGACAGCGAGCGCAGCAGATCCTTCATCGTTGCGCCCTCCTTGGTACGAACCAAGAAGATGCCAAACAGCGACAGGAAAACACCAACTGCAGCAATCAACATGGGGGCAATAACCGCCTTCAGCTGAACCTCGAGACCTGCAACACCAAAGGCAGCAGCGCCAAGGGCAGCAGTCGAGAGCACCGAACCGCAATACGACTCGTAAAGGTCAGCACCCATACCAGCCACGTCACCTACGTTATCGCCTACGTTGTCGGCAATAGTTGCGGGGTTGCGGGGATCGTCTTCAGGGATATCGGCTTCCACCTTACCTACGATGTCTGCACCTACGTCGGCAGCCTTCGTGTAGATACCGCCGCCCACACGAGCGAATAGCGCCTGCGTAGAAGCACCCATACCAAAAGTCAGCATAGTGGTGGTGATGGTAATGAGCGAGTCGTTGGTCACCGAGTTTAAAAGTACGAACCACAGGGCAATGTCGAGCAGACCAAGACCAACAACGGTGAGACCCATCACAGCACCCGAACGGAAAGCGACCTTCAGTCCGGCATTCAGACTGTTGCGGGCAGCATTAGCGGTACGGGCTGATGCGTAGGTGGCTGTCTTCATACCGAAGAAACCGGCCAGACCCGAGAAGAGACCTCCCGTCAGGAAGGCAAACGGCACCCAGGGATTCTGCACATTCAGCCCATATGCCATGAAGGCAAACAGGGCACAGAGCACTACAAACACGATGCCTACAACCTTGTACTGTTGCCACAGATAAGCCATAGCACCTTTTCTCACATAGAGGGCAATCTCGCGCATACGAGGAGTGCCCTCATCTTCTCTCATCATCTGACGGAAAAAGAAAAAGGCCATGCCCAGCGCTACGATAGAAGCAATGGGCACGAGCCAGAATACCATAGGAATGTTCATATTTTAGTGTTTAGAGGTTAGCGGTTAGAGGTTAGAGGTTAGAGATTAGCGAAACCTACTCGTCGGCGATGAAGTCGGAGAGACTTTCGGCATCCTCGTCGGAATCTTCAGCGATGTCGAATGTCGTACGGTAGTTGTTCTCGTTGATCTCGTCATCGTTGGGATCATCGATATCCATATCGTCATCCTCATCGGGGCTGTTGTAGTCGTCGATGGGCAGATCGTCATCCTCTTCGTCCTCGTCGCCATCGTCCTTGGGATCGTCGAACTTCATGCGAGGCTTGAAGGCCTCAGGCTTTACCTTCGCAAAGATAGCTTCGACCCAGGTGCCTTTCGCAATCTCCAGCACCTCGAATCCATCGGCTATCTTCTTCTCATACATACCGCCTTTCTTGTGCAAGCGGTCTTTGGGCAGGGTAGTGGTAGAGATGTCGAAACCGCTCTCGATGATGTCCTGAATAGACTGCGACAGCGAATCCCAGCCACCACCGAAATTACGGTCCAGCACTTCGACGAGCTTGGCGGCGGTGATATGACGGATATTCTCGTAGGTGAGATCGGTGACACGAACGATAGGGCGCTTCTTGATGGCCCATACCACCTTGGCATCGTCGCCCAACTTGATGTTTCCCACCTTATAGCCCTGTTTGGTATACTTCTCGCGGATGAGCTTATCATCCTTGATTTCTTCTATCGTAAAGGCACTCCTGATGATGTCGGCATAGTGGCGCAGATTATCCTTCAGTTCACTATCCTTATCACCTGCTTCCAACATACGGAAAATATCGTTCTCCTGCACATCCCAGACGGTACTCTTGGTTAACGTCTTCAGACTGATTGCCTTTGCTGTTGTTTCTTTTTCTTTCTCTTTTGCCATAATTATTCCTTGTATTTTGATATTTTTCTGCAAATTTACATACTTTCTTTACGATTTACAAGTTTTTAGCTGACTTTTTTTGTAATTATGACAAAATAGCATTACCTTTGTACACAATATGTCAGAACCTCTAGCTGAAAGACTGCGTCCACGTACGCTTGACGACTACATCGGACAGAAACACCTGGTGGGCGAAGGTGCGGTATTGCGCAAGATGATTGACGCAGGACGCATCTCCTCGTTTATCATGTGGGGACCGCCGGGAGTGGGCAAGACCACCTTGGCTCAAATCATAGCCAACAAGCTCGAAACACCTTTCTTCACGCTGTCGGCAGTGACTAGCGGGGTGAAGGACGTGCGCGACGTGATAGAACGGGCACAGAAAGGCCGTTTCTTCAACGAGGCATCACCTATATTATTTATAGACGAGATACATCGCTTCTCGAAGTCGCAACAGGACTCGCTGTTGGGAGCTGTCGAGAAGGGCATCGTCACGCTGATAGGTGCTACGACGGAGAATCCTTCGTTCGAGGTGATACGCCCATTGCTGTCGCGATGTCAGCTGTATGTGCTGAAATCGCTGGATAAAGACGACTTGCTGGAACTGCTCAACCGAGCTGTCACCAAGGATATCGAACTGCGCGAGAAGAACATCGTACTGCAGGAGACGGGTGCTCTGATGCGCTATAGCGGCGGCGACGCGCGTAAACTGCTGAATATCCTGGAACTGGTGGTAGAGGCTTCGCAGCAGGCGGAGATTGTCATCACGGACAATTACGTGGAATCTTGTCTGCAGCAGAATCCGCTGGCCTACGATAAGGATGGCGAGATGCACTACGACATCATTTCCGCATTTATCAAGTCGATACGCGGCTCGGATCCGGATGCAGCCCTTTATTGGATGGCGCGAATGATAGAGGGTGGGGAAGACCCCCAGTTCATTGCCCGTCGACTGGTCATTTCGGCTGCTGAAGACATTGGACTGGCCAATCCCAACGCGCTGTTGCTGGCGAATGCGGCTTTTGATACTGTGATGAAGATAGGATGGCCTGAGGGCAGGATTCCGCTGGCTGAATGTGCGGTGTATCTGGCTACTTCGCCCAAGAGCAATTCGGCCTATCTGGGCATTGACTCCGCCCTCGGACTGGTGAAGCGAACGGGCAATCAGCCTGTTCCTCTCCATCTGCGCAATGCTCCGACGTCGCTGATGAAAGATTTGGGATATAGCGACGGCTATCGCTATCCGCATGATTTCCCTGGCCATTTCACCCAGCAGCAATACATGCCCGACGCCCTGAAAAACGAGCGTTTGTGGCATGCCCAGATGTCGCCTTCCGAACAGAAACTCTACGAACGCATGCTCAGCTATTGGGGAGCGCGGTATGAGGAAAAACAAAAGTAAGAAAAAAGGTATAACAAAATGGAATATGAGATTGTAGTTCAGCAGATTATAGAGTTTTTGGGAACTTTTGCTTTTGCAATTTCGGGTATCCGTCATGCAGCCGCCAAACACTTCGATTGGTTTGGTGGATACGTATGTGGCATCGCTGTTGCCATTGGCGGTGGAACGATTCGTGATGTCATGCTCGGCGCCACCCCGTTTTGGATGACCAATCCGTTTTATATGATCTGTACGGCATTGGCGCTGTTGTTCGTCATCGTCTTTGCCAAGCACATGGAGGGTCTGAGAAACACGTGGTTTGTGTTCGATACGCTCGGTTTGGCCCTTTTCACCATTGCTGGCATCCAGAAATCGCTGCTCTTCGACCAGCCTTATTGGGTGGCAATTATAATGGGCTGTATAACAGGTTCTGCAGGTGGCGTCATACGCGATGTCCTGCTCAACAACGAACCAGTCATTTTCCAACGAGAGATTTATGCTATGGCAGCCGTACTTGGTGGCATAACTTATTGGTTCTCAGATTTTATCCATCTACCCATTGAAGTTACGGTTATAGCATCTTTTTCGGTCACATGCCTCATGCGATTCCTGGCCGTACGTTACCATCTGTCGCTGCCAACGCTGAAGAATGAATAAAGGTGAGTTTTGTCGCTCCCCCTTTTTTATTTAGCCATATTGTAGATGTTTCGCATGTCGTTGGCATCAATGACTTCCATAGCACCCAGCGTAATCGTACCACCACGTGAACACTTATCCACCAAAACCTCAATTTCATCGGCAGTAATCTCGCGACCCAGCAATTCGTGGATATTGGTGGGCATGCCTATCTTGCGATAGAAGTCCTCAATGGCCACAATACCTTTTTCTGCGGTTTCATCGGGGTGAGAGAAATCGTTCTCAACACCCATCACATTGACAGCAAACTGGACGAAGCGATTCAGATGCTTCCCCTTGACATAACGGGCCCATGAAGGCCAAAGAGCGGCCAGTCCGGCACCATGAGTCACTCCGAACAGGGCGCTCAGCTCGTGTTCCAGCCGGTGTGTAGCAAAATCCTTTTCGGTGCCACATTCCGTCAAGTCGTTATGCGCCAAAGAGCCTGCCCACATGATCTGAGCACGATGGCGATAATCCTCAGGATGCTGCATGACAACCAGAGCAGCATCTTTCACCGTTCTGAGCAAAGCCTCAGCTATAGCGTCAGTCAGCGTCATATCCTCATATTTCGAGAAATAGCGTTCCATCGTGTGCATCATGATGTCAGTCGCTCCAGCAGCCGTCTGGTAAGGGGGTAGGGTATACGTGCGCTCCGGATTCATCACGGCAAACTTACAACGACATAAATCGCTGTTCACACCGCGCTTCAGCAGTCCTTCGTCCTTTGTAATCACGCAGCTCGACGACATTTCCGAACCAGCGGCAGGAATCGTCAGCACAGCACCGATCGGCAGACACTTTTCAGGAGCCTTGCCGCACCAGAAGTCCCACACATCGCCATCATACGGAACACCGTAACCGATCGCTTTCGACGAGTCTATCACGCTGCCGCCACCGACAGCCAGGATGAAATCCACGTTTTCCTGTCGGCAAAGAGCGATACCTTCCTCTACTTTCGACAGCAACGGGTTAGGCACAACGCCACCAAGTTCCACGAAACTGATTCCAGCGTCGCTGAGTTGTTGACGTACAACGGACAACAGACCTGAACGCTCAGCCGAACCGCCACCATAGTGTATCAGCACCTTGCTGGCACCGCAAGCCTTCACCAGTTGTCCAATCTTCGTTTCCGCATCGCGTCCGAAAACCACGCGTGTCGGAGCATAAAAATTAAAATCTTTCAGCATATATATTTAATCGATAATAATACAGGTTAGTGTAACTTTGCAAAGTTAGGGAAAAATCCCGATACTTCCAAATAATTAACCTTTTTTTTATTCAGACTTAGGTCTCCTTTTGTATATTTTTTAGTCACACGGTGACAGGCACACTGTGACTCATATTCCTATCTTTAAACTGCGTTTTTAGATACTTCCGCTCAAAAATACCAAAATAAATTTGGCATTTCCCTCTATTTTCATTACTTTTGCAATTACATTACTAATAACCCACGCGTATGATGCACATCAACAATACAGCACATAGGGCTGTGGGGGGGGGCAGTTTCTGAAGCCCTCCGCACGCTATTTTTACTATCCCTTTTTGTTGTCGGATTCCTTTTCGCTGCTTGTGAATCCAACGAACTAATCCTACCTACCACCAAGAACCTGAGCAATGCCTTCGACAAATACGGCATCGTCCAAATTGGCAATGTCGTCTTTAAAACCGAGTGGTCAGGCGAAACCCATATCAACTTCTGAACCCCAGATTATAAAAATGATGGATGAAGAAAGTCGATATAAAATAGGTCCTGCTACAAAGTACGCACAGGATTTTGTCAAGAGGGTCAAGCGTCCCTTGACAGAAGACGATCTTGCCCATGCTTTCAGCGCGGGTAAGGACTTTGGACGTTCGACAGAATGGCAAAGGGTTGACGAAGTCACACCCTCTCCCAAATACAACGGAGAGCAGATTGCGGTGTTGTTTGAGATATCCCGCAATATCTACGATATAAAAGTTGTAAAGGTAGAGGATTTTGCTCAATGCATTGGTAGTCGCGACACTGACGCCATCCCCCTATATTGGGCCTACCTCCGCACCATCTTCACTCATAGAATAAAATTTCCCAAACCGAAGAAAAAGTTATGAAATATATTCTTCTGATTATCGCGTTCATTGTAGGCATCGCCCTGCATCATTGGACAAGGCATCAGAGATTTAAATAGAAAAATAAGATATATGACAACAGAACTGATTCCACAAGGCAACGACAGAATTCTCTGCGTATGCTCTACCCAGAAGACTATGAATTGTTCGAGAATTAATAACAAACTAAAACATAACATTATGAAAAAGTATTTATTATTGGCACTTGTAGCAGTACTGCCATTACTGTCTTTTTCAAAATCAGACAACACCTTATTCGGTAAGTATGGTTTCTCTAATCAGTCAAGCATTTCTTCGTTTCAACAGTATGTTGGCAAAACCGTAATGTATCTGCCCTGTACTCCACTCAGTTTTGCTGAGAGTAATGTTTTCAAAACTCAAAAGTTTATCCCTGATGCGGAATATGTCATTACTGATATTTCACCCAAGGATGGTAGCCTTTTGAGCTATACAAAAATCACAGTGACATTTCAGGAAAAGGGAGGTAAGAAGAAACTAAAGATGAAAGCGTATGCTGATTGGGCAAATGATTATCCGTTCCTCTTTATCGATGATTTTAATGCTGATAAGCCAAACTTAATAGGCAAGACGTTCTCAGACCCACTTATTAAGGGAGCGTATAAAATCGACGATATAAAACTGGAGGCCACACATAATTCTAATGGCAGAAAGGTTATTAATTATTACGTAAGCAACCCTGTTATAAATCAGAGTTTTAATGGTAAGGATTTAGAATGGCATCTTAATTATCACTTCAAAGAAGATAAGAGCGGAGGCTATAATTCGACCTTAGTAAAGGTAGAGAAGCCTGAGAATTCATCTGAAAGATATGGTGACATTAAAACAGTAGAAGAAAAGGGCGTGACAAAATACTCCTTTGAAGATGAACTTATCAGCATCATCATATTCGGTGGCAGTCAGCAATTCGCATTCAAGCTTACAAACAAATCAGCCAACTCTATTAAGCTGATTTGGGACGAGGCTGCATTTGTAGATTACAAAGGATCTACTTCAAAGGTGATGCACTCAGGTATTAAATATAGTCAGCGTGAAGCAGCTCAACCAGCTTCGACTATCATAAGAGGGGCCTCGCTAGACGATATTGCCTGCCCAACCTCAAATGTCAGATATAGTGATGTATTAAAAGAATGGGTGACAGACTCTATGTATCCAAGTGGCGTAACAGGCGAAACGAAACAAGTTCGTCTGATGCTTCCCATTCAAATCAAAGATGTTGTGAACGAATACATCTTTGTCTTTGACGTTAAATATAGTTTCAAGCACCCAGAGAGATTGAATCTTCCAGAGTAATAGTATTCAAGCCCACAGTGGCGCTTTTTAATATATAGTGTACCCACCAGTTCTTAGAGAATAGGCGGGCCTTTAATGAGATAATAAAGTAAAGACAGATATATGGCAGCTAAAGAACCTGGATATGTGTACATACTGACCAATCCCAGTTTTCGCGAAGATTGGGTGAAGATTGGCAAGAGCTCGCGTCCTGTGGATGTGCGCAGCAAGGAGCTTGACAATACTGCAGTGCCCCTGCCCTTTGAAATCTTTGCCACGATGAAGACTGTTAAGTATAACGAGGTTGAAAAGCTGGTGCATAAAACAATAGATAGACTGACGGATTTGCGTATCAGACAGAATCGTGAATTTTTTAATGTCGCACCACAAATGGCACTTGATATTTTTCGAGATATAGCAATGGCTATAGATGATGCGGAGATTATTGAGTATGAAAGCAGCCAGCCCATTAATCCTGAGACTGGAACCATTGACAAACCAACAAAAGACGGAACTTCCGACACTTCAGCAATTCAACTGAAGTTTTGGGAAGAATTTAATGCACAGGCTGTTAACCATACGGCTTTCTACAAGGATTTCTCGATAAGGAAGGCGAATCCCCAGCATTGGTATGATTTGAGCGTAGGCTCATCAGATTATCACATATGTTTGACAGCAAGTCGCCAAAAACACGAGTTGACGGCGGGCATCTATGTTTCTGATAACAAAGCCATATTCCATAAATTTCAGGCACATGCAGGAGAACTAGAAATGGAGATTGGTGATAAGATAGAATGGAGAGAAGCATCGAAAGCATGTCGTTTCGTTATTCATCGACCATTTGATTTAGACGATAAGTCTCAATGGGTGGATGCTTTGCAATGGCTTTATGATAAAAGTATTGCCATCAAGAAGGCACTTAAGAAATACGCGTAATCAAAACGCATTTATCTATGTACTTATTTATTTGGCAAGTAGAAAAATAAGATGGATAATCTAAAAGTTTCAGATAGGAAAGAGGCTATACGGCAATTCGTAAAAGATTGGGAAAACCGTGGAAACGAAATAGAAGACTATCAAGAGTTTTGGGAAGACTTACTTGAAGACGTGTTTGGTGTGACAAAAGCTAGGAAAGAGATTAAGCCACAACAAACAGTTAAAGTTGCCAAGTCAACTAAAAGGATGGATATCCTTATTAAGACTTCGAAAGTCGTTATCGAACAAAAAAGCCGGGGAATAGATTTGGAGAAAGAGGAAAAATCCAAAGGTGGTTCTCCATTGGAACAAGTCAAATTCTACCATGAAAAGATGGACAAAGACAAGTCTGGTAGATATGCAATAGCTTGTAATTTTGCGGAATTCAAGATTTGGGATTCTTATAATAAGAGTGCTGATGTCAAAACTATTCGATTAGAAGAATTGCCAAAACGATGGAAGGAACTAAGATTTCTTATTAAGCCTTATAATCCTGAAGGCTTTATTGATCCTAAAAGGGAAGAGAAAGTTGCAAGTACAGCAAGCGAATATATTCAGAATCTATATAATGCCATTTATGATAGTAAGCAAGATTGGACAAAACAAGAACTTCAATGGCTCAATATGTTTTGTGTTCGTGTAGTATTCTGTCTTTATGCTGAAGATGCTGGTCTTTTTAGAGATGAGCAGTTTAGCACTTTTATTGAAAGAACACCTGCAGAAGAAATGAGTGATCGATTCAATGCGCTCTTTATTTGGTTGGATAGCAATGATAAGGAACGTGAAGAATTATCTGCTGTCGTTGAAAAAAACATTCGTGTCTTCCCGTGGGTAAATGGAGGGCTATTTGACAAAAAAGTAGATTACAAAACACCAGAGATAAATGATACTGCACGAGATATTCTTTTGGATGCAGACAATTTGAAGATGGAAAATGGAGAAATCTTTAGTTGGGAAGAAATATCTCCTACCAACTTTGGATGCATCTTCGAAAGTACTGTTGACAAGAAGGTTCGGGACTCTGGTGGAATGCATTATACAACTCCTGAGAATATTTTGCGAGCCATTAATCCTTTGTTTAAAAATGAACTGACAACGGAATTAAATGAAATATTAAAATACCCGACTGATACAGAAGGGGATAAGGACGTCAAATACGCGGCTCTTGAAAACTATCGCAAAAAGCTGGCAAGCCTTCGTTTTCTTGATCCAGCATGTGGAAGTGGTAACTTTCTTACAGAGACATATAAGGCATTGCATCAATTAGAATTACGGGCCATTGAGTCTGAATTGAAATTCAGACATGGCTTAAGGTTTGGCAATGAAAATCCTTGTTATGTTAGAATGGGACAGTTCTATGGCATCGAAATCGACCATTTTGCTGCATCGGTAGCTCGTGCATCTTTGTGGATAGCCGATTGTCAGTTGTTAAAAGAAACCAAAAAGAGATTAAAATGCGACCCTGACATATTACCATTGGAGAAGAATAACAATATTCATTGTGCAGACGCTCTATATACGGACTGGGATAGTGTGTTAAAACGCAAGAAATCTATACCTATTTATATCATAGGTAATCCTCCCTTCAAAGGTGCAAGAGGTGGTAATGATACAGTTGAAGAGAAAGAACAAAAAAAGGAGGCTATGAGATCTGTTATGAGCGATATGGACAATAGCGGGCAACCTGTATGGGAACATATTGGCGATCTAGATTTTGTTTGTGCATGGTATGCTAAAGCAGCTCAGTATATGCAAGGATACCCACATATTAATGCAGCTTTAGTTTCAACTAATAGTATCGTGCAAGGGGAACATGCTGTAAATCTTTGGAAGCCGCTTATGCAGCATTACGGAGTAAAAATCTCGTTTGCATGGCAAACATTTAAATGGTTTAATGAGGCTAAGAAAAAAGCACAAGTCTCTTGTGTGATTATTGGTTTTTATTGTGCTAAACATCCAAGAATCGAGAAATGCAGAATATATAAAGAAAATGAAGAACCATTATTGTGTTCTCAAATTAATAATTATTTAATACCTGGGAAATCTTATTATATTAATGTAAATAGAAAAGAACCTATTTGTGATGTGCCTGTTATAAAAATGGGTAACCAACCAATTGATGGGGGTAATTATATTTTTACTGAAGAACAAAAAAATGACTTTATAACAAAAGAACCACAAAGTGCCGTTTATTTTCACAAATGGTATGGTACTGAAGAACTTTTAAACAATAAACCTCGCTATTGTCTTTGGTTAGGTGAATGTGAACCTGAGGAATTAGATAAATTACCATATTGCATGAAAAGGGTTGAAAACGTAATTAAGTTCCGAAAGTCGAGTCCGCGAAGACAAACTGTATTAAAACAATATGAACCTAGAAGATTCGGTACTGAGAATATGCCAAAACAGGATTATCTAGTTATTCCTGAAGTCTCGTCGGAGAATAGACTTTATATCCCCTTTGATTACATGACACCAGACATTCTTTGTAGCAATAAAGTTCGGTTGATGGCTGGTGATTCTCCTTATTATTTTGGTGTACTTTCTTCGAGAATCCATATGGCATGGGTAAAACTTGTATGTGGAAGGCTTGAAGATAGATTGGATTATTCTATCGAAATAGTTTATAATAATTTCCCATGGCCAAATGAGCAAAGTGAAGACATCATTTCTTCAGCAAAAAATATCATTTCTGCAAGAAGAAATCATCCCAATAGTACTCTCAAACAATTATATGATAAAAAACGTGGGCTCATGCCGCATGATTTGATGGAAGCCCACAAAGAAAACGACAAGGCAGTGTTTGCTGCCTATGCCGATTTGGGTGTTTATCCAAATATGTCAGATGAGGAGATTGCAATGAAATTGCTCTGTGAGAGTGTGCGACTTGCGAAGATAAAAGACAGAAAAAAGAAAATAGTAAGAAGTAAGAAGAATACTCAGAAACCCTAATGTGCAATTTTCAAAGTAAAACGAAAATAGAACGACGATATGAAGGAGATGTTACCTCTGAATCCAGTTCTCGACCTTCAGCCCTTCAATGCGGCTGAAGTGTTCGGTATTTCCCGTAAC
>ERZ842401.6260-NODE-6260-length-12760-cov-125.288627_pt1 | contig 12760 bp, 12 predicted proteins | sample MGYA00521270_ERZ842401 | MGnify/ENA primary metagenome ERZ842401 (study PRJEB31892, sample SAMEA3878208) | bioreactor metagenome | biome: Moose rumen | place: Sweden | collected 2011-10 | study: EMG produced TPA metagenomics assembly of the PRJEB12797 data set... | reverse complement strand
TAGTTAATAAACAATAAATATTTTCCAATTATTTGGATAGCAACATAGAAGAATTATACACATGTTTCATGAGTTCTGTAACATAATCTATACGTGTTGCAAGCATAAGAGAATCTTTCAAATTATATTCGATCATAATTCCCAATAAGTGATAATTCCCATCAGATGTTATAGCCCAGAGACCAGAGCCACTCATTCCACTGGGTTTGGGAAGAGTAATCCGACTTCCATTCAACCTTGATAGCTTTTTATAGTGAAAACTTAGAAGAAGATGTGTCTCTTTCTCAATTCTACGCCGTTCATATTGAGAAATATCATCAATATATGGCAATGCCAGATATACTAATTTGCTAGAGAAAACGATTGGAAATATTACTCTCTCGTGCTTTAAATCAGAAATGGTTTCAATTTGGATTTTTTTACCGTCTCTTCCATATATAGGGCCTCTTGTTTTATTAGCAGGATAGCCACATATATACAACATACTGTCATTTTGAACAGATAAATTTATGCCGAGATACTTCTTGTCAAGGAATTCGTATCCTATTTCTCTAATATATTCTGTAGTATCTGAAGACAATTTTACTATAGCTACATCACATTTTCCATGAACTGTGGTGTCTGGAGCAAGAACTCGTTCTTCATTCAATGGAGTAAAGGAATTGTTCATTACTATTCCTTGAACCTTATTAACTCCATCCTCTACAGCAAAAGTGTGAGCACATGTAAGAATATAGTATTTTGCTCCATCAAAGCAAAGAATGCCTGTCGCTATTGGATACCATTTTGTAGATTCTCTTTCTTTTTCCCACAATTGTATTGTGAAATTTCCTATTTTATTAAAGGCATTATTCAAAAAAGGACTATCATTCATTGTGAATAATGAAATTGATTATTTATCAAAAAATAAAGTCTTGACCCAACCTGAAACAAACAAGCCAACACCTCCAATAGCACAAATTACCCATCTATTTGTACATCCTCCCCATATACATAGAATGGTAAGGAATATGACCCAAATTATGTACCATTTTTCAGAACCTCCTGATTGAGAATCTGAAGAATTAGTTGTTGAGGTTGAGTTAGGCTGAGAAGTCACGGTCGTCGTTTCATGTCCACCTCTATCTATGATTGTACTTTCGTCCCCACTCAAATTGTTGGTGTGGTTCGAGTTCTGATTCGCTTGTTGTTCTATATACAGCAAAGCTTTTTGAGCATCTTCATATCCCTGCTCTGCTGCCTTTTGCAACAATCTCTTGGCTTCAGGCCTATTTTTTCTCACGCCATCACCTTCTAAATAACAAATGCCCAAATTATATTGGGCAGCAGCAACACCTTGTTCTGCAGCCTTTTTGTACCATTTTACCGCCTCGTGGGAATCCTTTGTAACACCAGTTCCTTCGGAATAGCATGCCCCTAAAAGGTATTGGCCGTCAGGATTATCTTGCTCCGCAGCTTTTTTGAACCACTCAAATGCACCGCTATCATTAGCAGATACCCCAATGCCGTCTAAATAGCAAAATCCTACTTGTATCTGAGCATTCGCATATCCCTGGTTAGCTGACTTGCTATAATACTGATATGCTAAATTCTCAATTTTTTCTGTTCCCCAACCTTCTTCATAACATCTTCCTAGTTGGAATTGTCCTTCGGCATCGCCTTGTTTAGCCGCTTTTTCAAGCCATTCAAATGCTTTGTTATTGTCCTCGGGGACTCCATCACCAGCCAGATAGCATTTCCCAAGATTTGTTTGAGCAGAAGCAAGTCCTTGTTCTGCTGCCATACGGAAGTAGTAGGCGGCATCAGCTTGGTGCTTTTCTCCACCAGCTCCCATATGGTACATAATCCCTACTAGAAGTTGTGCGTCTGCATTTCCAGAATTTGCTAAGCCTCGAACAGTTTCTAAGCCTTTTTTGTTGTCAGAGTTTATTAATGTGACCATTTCCTCAACGGTCATGTTATTATCTCCCTTACCTCCTTCACTGATAACTGTTTCTTCATTCCGATCTTCCAGAATCTTATTTTGTTCTTTTACAAGATTCTCCAGCTCTTCCGCATCTTCATCTGTAGCTTCTTCTTCACCGCTACCACTATAATCAAATAGCCGTCCTAATTGTTGTAAAATAGCAACAACAATACAGTCGTGGGTCATTGGATAGCCTTCAACATCCACCCCGAATAATTCTTTTATTTCTTTTTTGATTGTGTCTATCTGTTCCTTTGTAGCACCTAAATCCTTAACAAAGTCTATGTCTTCGCCTTTAGTCTTAACAATTTCTCTATTAAAAACTTCTTTTGTTATAGAAACAACACCAATGCTGACTAAGTCAACATAGTATTTTTGTTTCACATCTTCAGCTTTTTGGGGTCTTTCTTTTCGCTTAGGCTGCATCATCCAGTTAATAAGCTTATACATTAAGCCCAAATTACTCTCAGGAAGATCGTCCTCCTTGAATTCTTCTATGTCAAATTCTAATGGACTTTTACCTGTTAATAAGTTGAATATTGTCGCTCCGACAGCATAGAGATCAGTCCAAGGGCCAAATTGCTTAAAAAGCATACCGGTTTGTTCTGCAGGAGCATAACCTGGAGTAAAATACAATGCCGTTGATGTCATTTCACTTGGAGTTATCTGCTTGCTTGCTCCAAAGTCTATCAGCACAATACTATTGTTTACCAGCATTATATTGGCTGGTTTAATGTCTAAGTGCCATATTTTGTACTGATGTATTTCAGATAAGGCATCTAATAATTGCGGCAGGATGTCCATTACTTCGGATTCCGTCAAAGGATGTCCCTCTCTCTTCATTTTTGAAGCTAAAGATTCGCCCTCAAGATAATCCATGACATAATACACCGTATTATTTTCCTCGAACAAATCATAGACTTTCACAATATGTTCATTGTCTAATGACATGATGCGCTTAGCCTCTTTCTTGAACTTTTCTTTTTGCTTTTCGAAAAGAGTGTCGTTTGCAGAATTAGAAACTTGGATAGCTGTTCCGACCCTCTCATTTACTCCATTAAGGAAGAGTTCTTTAATGGCAACTTGGCGATTGTCGGATGTTTGCACAGCTAAGTATGTGATGCCAAAGCCTCCTTGCCCTAGCACTCGCTCTATTCTGTATTTTCCACCTTGCAAGGTGGTGCTTGATTGTAGATGTTGCATAAGCATTACTTGAAAACAGGTCGAATTAATAAATAATCACATCTCTCAGTATTGTATCGCCCTTGAAGTCCTTCATTAAATTGGAAGGATTTAGCAAAACCTTCTTCACGTCTATATAATTCACCAGTCCAATAGAATCCTTCTTCTCCTATTCCCCAGTCATTTCCTCCAGGCCTCTTTGTTCCACCTGCAGGCATAAAAATGCTATTTCCATTTTGTCCTGTGATTTTGAAGCCTAATTGACCGTCTAAAGAAGTCCACAACCATTTACAATTAGCCATCAATTCTTCGAATTCTTCATATTTAGGAATTCTCCATTTGTCTCCTAATATCACATGCGCAGCATCACGACTTGTTCCGCAGATAATGTAATTACCAGATTTGTTATATTGAGTGTAGTCTTCATCAAAACTCTCAAATGGGTTTATACCACCCCAAGCATAATAGTCTCCGAAGTCAGACTCCTTGGAGGCCCCTAAATTCATATTAGCCCATTTAATTCCACTTGGTAACCCAAGATCAACACCAACGAAATCAGTGACCTCATTTTCTTCATCGGAACTGGCGTCATTTGATGTATACAATTCTTTATCGATGGTGTCATTTGTTAATGTTAATTGGCCATTTTCATTAACTCCACTTTGCTCCTTATTAAAAAAGAAGAAAACTAAAATAACCACACCAATTGCCGCAATCAGCCAATATTTCCATTTCTGAAAGAAAGTGATGTCTTCGTCATAAATAGGATTATCCGTACTTTCTTCTCGTGGCATTTCTTCTTTTTTCCCTCCAGATTCTTCCTTTGCAGAAAGAACAATTGTTTCTTCGTCAAAAGAGCCTTTGTCGTCTAAGTTTTTCTTACTTCCTCCATTTCTCTTTTTTTCTTTTGGTTGAGATGGCGCAATAATTGTATCTTCATCGGAATGTGCTATCGTTTTGACTTTGGAATTTTGACGATTCTTTGATACGATTTCCTGCGCCGAATTTTTATTAATGATATCAACTATGGCATTTACATTCTGTGGACGTTGTACACGATTGGTCTTCATCATCCACAAAACGATGTCCTTCATGGATTTGCTAATCCCGTTAGGAAATGGAAGAGCCTCATGTTTGTCTGCTGTTATGTCATCATCAATATCAGTTGGAAGCGGAGGACGTTTGCTTGTCAGCAGATTGTAGAGAGTAGCACCAAGAGCATAGATGTCTGTCCATGGGCCAAACTTGTCATAGTTTTGTTCCATTTGTTCACGAGGAGCATAGCCGTTTGTATAACTGATGGCTGTACTGGTGGTTGCTCCGCCCTTTTGCGCATCCATTTGCTTAGAGGCTCCAAAATCGATGAGTTTGACATTCCCTGCCTTATCTACCATAATGTTAGCAGGTTTTAAGTCTAAGTGCCAGATGCCAGCATCATGAACGTCTTTCAAAGCATCAAGAACTTGGGGTAATATTTCACGCACTTTCTTTTCAGACATGGGTTTGCCAGTACGCCTCATACGTTGAGCGAGATTCTCACCATCTACATAGTCCATAACGTAGTATGTCGTACCATTTTCATCAAACAGATCATGTACATTGACAATATGTGAATTGCGAAGTTGGCGAATTCGACGGGCTTCTTTTTTGAACTTTTCCTTTTGTTCAAGGAAGCTATTATGATTTTCCGTGTTGCTTACGCTGACCGTAGTTTGGTTTTCATCACGTTGGATAACACCCTTCATGAAGAACTCCTTAATGGCTACTCGCTCTTCAAACTCGATGTTGGTAGCAACGTAGGTATTGCCGAAGCCTCCTGAAGAGAGATAACTATCTATACGATATGTGCCTCGTAGGATAGTACCTACTTTAAGCATCGAGGCGTTATTTATTCCTTGCTGTGTCATTACGATTAACGTTGTTAGAATCTTTTAATGTAGTAGCTGTCTTATTCAATTTATCGTGGGAATGTTTGATAGGTTTTCTCATCATCCGCTCAATCTTATCCTTTTTGTCACCTTCTTTGTCATCGTCCCCAAATAACACGAAACATGCAGCAACTAAGAGGACAAGACACAGGATTGCTGCAATTATCCATTTAATCCATTTCAAGAATGGTATCTGTTTCTTCTTTGGCGTTGGTGGTTCTGAAACCACTACCACGTCGTCTTCATTGATTATCTGAACATCAAATTCACCATTGTCAGCAGGGATGATATTGAGAGCATTACAGCGGGATGTGGACTCTTCGTTTCCTAACGCTTTATCACCCTCTTCCTCAACAACCTCTTTGATATGAATTAACCATGCAGAGTGGTTGTCTTGGTTGTTGACAGTGGCTTCAATCAGCCGTTTTTGCTTTTCTTCGTCAGTAGCATCAGAAGAAAGCAAGGTTAGCAGTTCATCGTTAGACATTTGTTCCAGCATACCATCAGAGCACATATAAAAGTAATCGCCTGACTGAATGTCTGTAATATGAATAATATCTGCCCTGTGGCGATTCTCCAATCCTGGAGTCATTGCACGGGTGATGACATTCTTCTGAGTGAAGTTCTGCATCTCCTCATAAGAAATTTCACCTGCTTGGAAGAGGTCAAAGACGAGGGAATGGTCACGAGACTGATAGAGAACACCGACTCCAGGGCGAATATGGTAAATGCGACTATCACCTATATGGGCAGCTGTAATACCTTGCTTATATTTATATAATAAGGTGAGAGTCGTACCCATTTGCTTGAGATTTCCATCGGCATATTGATCGAGTTGCTGATAGGCATACTCAATAGCTTCTCGCAGTTGGTCATCTGAGAATGAGTCATCTTTGATATTCTCCCCAAACCATTTTACCAATGACTTACAGACGCTCTGGCTGGCAACTTCGCCTTTTTCATGGCCTCCCATGCCATCACAAAGCACAAAGAGACGATTATTCCACTGAATAATGGAGTCTTCCTGATTTGAGCGCTGGCCTATCTCGTTAATGGATAGAGGAGGATATAAACTGATTCTCATAAGGTTCTAAAGTTTAAATACAACAGTGGTATGTCCCATGGTGATTCTGTCGCCATTGGTTAGACGAATTTCATCACCAGTTTCAATCTCCTGCCCATCAACAGAAGTGAGATTTTTATTCTGGTAGTTGCTAAGAACGGCTTTCTTTGTACCATCGGGCAATGTAGTAACTTTGATGCTACAATGCTGGCGACTCATATAGCGATCTTCTGTGGCTATCTGGACTGTGGCCTTTGAGGTGGTACCTTTACGGCCAACGATATTCTGGCCTTCTTCAAGTGGATAATCTTTTCCTTCAAATGTAAGCATGGCTGTAGCAGTTGCCTTCTGAGTAGGCGTATAGAGTTGAGTAGCACCACTTAAGCCACCTCCTAACACCGTCTCTCCACCTGCGCCTGCAAGTTGTGTTTCACCGCTATCTGCCATGGGCCGTTTGGAAGGTGCATAATAAGTATGGGCCTCTATTGGTTCCTGTTGGGGTTGTTCCTGCTGCGGTTGGAACTTGACTTGCAGAATAGTCTTACACGATGGACATGTGATTTGCTTCAGCGTCTCATTCTTTGAGTTCGTTACGTCAAGCACAGCCTTGCATTTTGGGCATATTATTCTTTTTGTTTGCATATTGCGTCACCACTTTATAATTGTCATATTGTTGTTGAACTTACCCCACATAACGGGATGTTGCTTATTGCCAGAAGCCTCTGTTACGCCATCATGCACAAAGTCATATATCTCACGGGCAGTAATCTGACGGTCTCTGTTCTTGTCGGCACCTCCACGCAGTCCTCGTTCCAAGAATATAGTAAAGAGACTATTCTTAAATTTTGTTTCTTGTGAAGTCTCGTTGGTGCGGGAAGAGAGGAAAAGCATCACGTTCTGGCTATTGTAGCTGGAGGTCTGCTGTCTGGTAGTACGCATCTTACCTGAAAAGCAAGCATCAGCAATGATCATCTTCTTATTAGCTTTACATCCTTTTAGCATCTTGAAAATATACTGATAGGTGAGCAGGCCATCATGACATGCTAATGCCCCAGGCGTTCCGTGTCCACTAAAGTAGAGAACAACAGCATCATCACTCTGAGCATCTTCAAATAAGGTGTGCATCGTGCTAAGTAATGCTGATTGCGTTGCATCTTCATTGGTCAGGACTTTGACAGAGGCATCCTTGGTTGCCAGGAAAACCTTGGCAATGGTCTTTGCATCATTATCACTGATACGAAGATCATTCTTCGTACCAGGATAGTCAGCAATCCCTACACTAACCACATATACCTTTGCTTGTATGTGAATGATGCTGGCAAAAAACAGGAATATGGTAAGCCAAATATGCTTCATTATGCGAGAACATTCATGTCATCGATGTTTGCATCGTTCATGTAGTCAGGCATGTCGGGAGCAACATCAGGATTCTCCATTGCAGCCAACTGATTGGGATCTGGCTCATTGTTCAAATCGCCTAATCGAGCCATGTTCCCTTCTCTGTCCATGATGACATCAGCATCGCTTGGAGCTAAATTACCATCCATATCGATGATGGCAACATCTGCTTGGCCATCACCTGTAGAGTCGTAACCTACAACCAGATGTCCTTCGGCATTGGCATAGCCTACGATATGAACATCGTCACCCATATCAAAGTTCTGAGCAATCTGCTGTTCTACAACATGAACATCAGAAGTGTCACTTACAGTATGAACATCTGCATCTGTTGCAGGCTGAACAGCTACATCAGGATGGGCATCCGTAGGAGTCGGCACTTCATGAGCGCGGACTTCTGGATTTACCTGATGTGCAAAGTCGTTTTTCTGTTGAGGAGTCATGGCGTTCCATTCATCTGCAGTATAGGTGTTGTAAATTCCACCATGCCAGATAAACACACCACCAGGACCAACCTCTGCACGAGCTGCTGCAAAGGCTTCGCCGAAAGACATATCATTATGCATTTGGGCTACGGGTAGAGCTGCCTCAGTAGCACTATCTGTCTGTTGTGCTTCTGCTGTTGCTGCATCAGCTGTTGTCGCATCAGTAGTTTCTTCTGGGGTATCCGTCTTTGTCGCAGCAACTGCTTGTCCTGCATACAGAAGTCCAGCTCCCATCAGGATACCAGATACACCACCCAAGGTTACATGCTTCCAAGCACTACCTTCTTTCTTAGTCTCTTGTTGCCCATTGATAACAGGACGCTTCTCGATAATAGTCTCTTCGTTCATATTGCGATAATTTTAAGTTTTATGCTGCAAAAATAGTATAATTATATGATAGTTGAAAGTTTCAGAAGGGTTCTTGTAGGAAATACCCGTTTTACTGTACGAAATTACTTTTTGTACTTCGTCTTACAATATGGACATGCATCATTCTGAGTAAGAATGTCATAATCTGTAAAACCCATGAAATGGCCACATTTTGGACATACATAGCGTTGCTGAAATTGCTTTGTTAGTTCGCGCTGATGCTGGGGTATTTCCGTGGATTTTTTGTAGGCTTGATAAGTAAAAGCTACGGAAATGCCAATGGCAACAGCATAAAGCAAGATGTAGATAGGACCATGTCCCAAGATGATGCTACATGCAATAGCCAACATGGTGATGATACCAGTGGCAGATCGAGCTGCATTGAATTTACGCTCTGCTATCTGAGAATCGAACTTCTGTTCGTCATACTCCTTCCAAATTGCCTTTAATGGACGAATGTCAATCGTTTCAACTTTCGGTTCGCTCAGGGCACTCCACTGAAACAGATAATGAGAGTTGCCAAGCTCTACCTTGTCACTCTCTGAAATCGTCTTGCTCTCTACAGCGATGCCATTGACAAAGGTTACATTCTTTTCATTGAGGTTCTTGATCTTCCACTTACCATCTCCTGCTGGCTGCAAGGAAATGTGATGGCGACTTACGTCCATAGGAACGCTTCCTGGTAGGCCATAAAGTTTGGAGTTTCCATCTTTAACAATGCATAGTTGACGAGTTTGCTGGTCTCTTCCAATAATTATCTCCATAACGAATCAAATCTTAGTTCGAATAACAAGTTCTTTTACTGTTTTCAATGCTTCCCTTGACACGGGCATCTGGAATAGGAAATGCTCGCAGTCCGAAAGCATCAAAGTTTGTTTTTGAATATCTACCTGATATATATAGTTCATGTTTACGATAAATCGCTTTCCTATACGCATAAACTGTTTGGCGTTGTCTCCCAATTGGGTAGCCAGAGCATCTTCAGTATGGGACAGATTCATCGTAACACATACTTTCTGCTTATTGGCAGTGACTATATAAGTGTAGTTGCCATCACCCTCGAAATAGACAATCTTCTGAATGTCTAAGCGAATGAGTTTGTCACGTGAGTTAAAATATACTCTTTGTTGTGTCATTGGTAAACCATTTATAGACAGCTAAAGCGGTCATGTTGTAACTATTATTGTGCAAAGATAGTAAATTTCTATCATCTTGCGTACTTTTTTGCAGTTTTTATACCAAAAAGAAGGGTTTGTCGACTGGAAAGCTTATGTTTTAGCCGCATTTTTGAGAAAGCAACATAATAATAGACTATAACGAGCCAGTCCCATTTGACAGGCTCGCTATAGCTTAGAATCAGCCAGATTATCAATCTTGCTTAGGTGGTATTGGATTCGCATAGACGGAATCTAATACCTCAAAAGTTCGCTTGACGGCTGGAACTTGACCATACTCATCACGGATGACTTCCAACTTCACGTTGGCCTGCTTTGCTCTTTCCTTCATCTCAAAGAATCCATAGCCAAACAGCCCCAGGAAGATTAACATAAAGGCCATGAAGGTAAAGAAATAGCAACCTGCCATGTGCTTGCCATAGATGTATACTCCATGCATATCTATAGTATTTCCTTTAATGCTGACCAATGTCTGCTTGATTTCGTTAAGCTCACTCTTGATGGTCTCTCTTGACTGATGTGAATCTTCTAAAGATCCGACAACCTTATTAAACAGGATAACAACCTGCTCAGAGACCTTTGCGCAGTATTCTGCACTGTTGTTATACAACTTGGTATACCATCCTTCGCGAGTCATCTTGCCTTCTTCCCTCATCTTTTTATTGTATTCTGCCTCTGCCTTATACACGTCATTGACGATTTTTCGCGCAAGAGTTTCGAACAACTCTGGGTCGATGAGAATTAATGGTTGGCCATCCTTCTGAGTAAATCCAGCGGGAATGGCCACATTCCCCTTTGAATCCTTTGGCAACGAATTCTGGTTACACACTTTCTCGTAGGCTTCTTTTAGGCGTGCCTCAAACTTTTCTTCGACACTCTCAATCTGAGCGTCTATGTACTCTTTGTCTGTCTTATTCATTATCGTCTAAATTTAAAGGGTTTGTAATTCTCATTCTTCTTACGCTTTTTATCGTCATCATTCCAATTTCTATCGTTGTTGTTGCCGCCACCGATTCCAGAGGAAACACTCTGCTGCTGTGAGGAAAGGGCGAGTTCCATAAGTGTATCAAGACCGATACAGATAACCTTAGCAACGCCTTCAGCAGCAGATGCTGTAGCCACAAATGCTGTCAGAGTGGCATTATAGGCAATATCTTCTGCCAAATCACCAAAATCCTTGCATAGTATAGGGTAACTGGCGTTTAGCTTCACACCTGTCAGATGGCGGATACCTTCTGTAAAAGATACACCATGTATGAGGTGGCTCCTTTTGTGATAGAAGATGTTCATACAGATACCTCTTTTCTTCAGTTCGGTGTTGAACTGTTGCCAATTCTTCGATGCAGAGCGGGCTTCACGTATTTTATCCTTCATACGGTAGCGGGTCTTGTCTTTGCCCTTAAGCCGATGGCGTTTGACCTTTTGGTCTCTCTCACTGCTGGCTATATGCAGTCCATATTCAATAGTGAGATCATAGGCAATTTTCCGGCTACGGTGATAATTGTTGCTGTCGCTGATGGAGTTTCCATCGTTGTCAACGCGGTTATAAACGATGTGACAATGAGGATGTTCCTTGTCGTTATGACGGACAACAATGTACTGGGTATTCCGTATTCCCATGCGTGCCAAATACTCTTCAGCAATCTTTGCCATGAAGTCATCGGTCATCCTGTTGGCATCATGAGGTGAGAAGCTAAGCGAGATGTGCTTACATGGATTTCGCACTCTTTTGTTAGCGGAAGCCTGTGCCTCAAAGCTGTCAGCAATGGCTTGGTTATTCACTGTGCACACATCCTTGTGTGCGATAATTCGAGCATCCTTTTCCTTGTTGTTGGTATAGTCTGCCAACACTGCAAAGGTGCGGTTTGGATTAATTTTAGCAATCATAACTCTCCTACTTTTTTAGTTGATGTAATAATGATAGTATCTCTGATAGGGCATTGGTCGCCTGAGAATAAATGTCCGATAAATGACCAATATTAGCCACATAAGCAATCTGGTTTACATTGTTGGCCATGCCCGATAATTTCCTAAGAGCATCGAGCTGACCAGGTGTGAGAACAGGACTAATCTTGTTATCGAGAGAGGCTTCCCGACAGTATTCTGATACACTAATTCCAGCCTTTTTGGCTTTGTATTCTACCAGATTATATTGGCCTTTGTCAAGACTAATCTTGACAATAAAACTCTTTTTCTGGCTATCTGCCAGACGTGGTCTGCCACCTTTTCTTGTATTTGTTTCCATTATAAATTCGTTTTAATAAACCCCATGTTTTTCTTATTCTTAGAGGATTTTTCAGGGGGAAAGTGGCTGACTCATGGGGTAGAGGTCAGCGTTCGGACTGCCTGTCGGCAGGCGTTTTGAGGTACTCAAAACATACACTTGCAACCCCCTGAAAATACACATGACGCGTAGCATTATCAGTATACTCCAGAAGATGGCGAACGGATGTGTTCTTCATTATCGCAAATCTCCAGACTGAACGTGTTAACAAGTAGCTGAACGGCAGGATTTCGTCTTATCATGTCTGCCAGAATTTCATGAGCCGTTGGCTTCATCAAGAAGAAGTCTGCTACATCGAGGCCTTTCTCCCGTTGTTCATCCGTAGCTATCTTCTCAATGACATCGGACATGATGACTCGCTTGCAAATGGGCTTCAACATCTGAGATTTCTTCTGCCATTTCTCCCACCCACCAAGGTCGGGTATCAGGATAACAGTTCTTCCGTTCAGAACTTGGACAGCATTCTCGTTAAAGCAACCATCCTTTCCACCTGTTGACAGCCATAGCAGGTCGGGCATGAAATGAGTCATGATAAGGGCTGTCTTCTCACTCTCCACCAAAGCGACGGGTGCAGTTGGCCTTTCATGAAGAAGGTGCTCGCCAAACAGGCATTGTACCAGATGGAAATCCGCTATCTTCAATTCAGAGTGCGCCCAAGTGACCTGACTTTGGGGTTCCTTTATCCGATGGCCAGTCTTGCTGTCATAGCCCATCAACTTGCCTGCCCTTACATTACCATTGGTATCAATCTGCCAGAAGACAGTACATCCTCCCCATTTGTTCCCCGTTCCGACAAGATACAAACGGAAGATACGCTTAACCTCATCTTCGCCGATAACACCACAGAGATATTGATAGAGAGGGTTCTTTGTCTTGTATGCTGACAGGCTTTTGCTGACAAATACCATAG
>ERZ842401.6259-NODE-6259-length-12761-cov-47.036361_pt1 | contig 12761 bp, 6 predicted proteins | sample MGYA00521270_ERZ842401 | MGnify/ENA primary metagenome ERZ842401 (study PRJEB31892, sample SAMEA3878208) | bioreactor metagenome | biome: Moose rumen | place: Sweden | collected 2011-10 | study: EMG produced TPA metagenomics assembly of the PRJEB12797 data set... | reverse complement strand
TGCACATGACCACGCCCGCCCCGCTCTTTGCACACGTCGACGGCTGGCAGTGGCGTCCCGACCAGATATGGTACGACCAGACCGATATGTTCAAGACCGTCAGCTACTACGTGCAGCAGATGTATGCCACCAACAAGGGAACCCACGTGCTGTCGCTGACCACTGCGCAGCAACAGGGTAAGAAGACCGTTGCCGTGCCCGTAGCCAATCAAGAGGGTCAGAACGGGCTCTTCGCCTCGGCCGCCTACGACAAGAATACCAGCGAGGTGATTGTCAAGGTGGTGAACACGTCGAAGACCGCACAGCCCATCATGGTGAACCTGAAGGACCTGACAGCCACGACAGCCACGACGCAGACACTGAGTCACCAGGTCATGGACGATGAGAACAGCATTGCCCATCCGGAGTTCATCACTCCCCAAAAGGGCACCATCGCCGTCGAGGGCGGCAAGAAGCAGTCGGTCATCACCGACCAGTTGCCCGCCATGTCGTTCCGTATCTACAGGATAAGCTGCCCTGCGGCCAAAAAGTAATAGAATGCCCCTGCGGTCCCCAAAAGACAAGAGAAAATGAAGCGAACGTTATTATTTTATATTTTATACTTTTTATTTAGTCCCGCAGAGGCGCAACACCAGGTGCCCCTGCTACAGAACGTGCAGGCCTACAAGAGCATGTCGCTCAACGGCGACTGGCACTATATCGTCGACGTCCAGGAAGAAGGCTACTACGACTATCGCATGAAGCCCACACGCTGGGGATTCTTCAACAATGCCAAGCCGAAGCGTCCGGAAGACCTGATTGAATACGACTTTGACAAGTCGCCCACGATGACAATTCCCTCCGACTGGAACACGCAGGACCCACAATTGTTCTTCTACGAAGGTACGGTGTGGTTCTATAAGATGTTTAAAGTTGAGGGGGTAGAGTTTAGAGAAGGAGCTAAAAGCATAGGGTTGAGAGAACTACTCTACTTTGGAGCTGTCAACTACGACTGCCGCGTATGGGTGAACGGCCAGGAAGCCGGCCACCATATAGGCGGATTCACGCCTTTTAACTTCGATATCACAGACCTGCTGAAAGAGGGTGAGAACACCGTTATAGTCAAGGTAGACAACAAGCGCCATGCCGATGCTGTGCCCACACAAATCTTCGACTGGTGGAACTACGGCGGCATCACCCGCGATGTCAAGCTGGTCCAGGTCACATCCGTGTATCTGGAAGACTATCAGCTGCAATTGGAAAAAGCCGACGTGAAAGCTAAGTATCGAGAAATCAGCTTTTCTGCCCAACTGAACCAGAAGGAAGGAGGCCACAAGATTACGGTTTTCATTCCAGAACTGAAGGTTGAGAAAACCTTTACCACCGATGAGGATGGCACCGTCCCGCGTACAACGCTCAAAGTCCCGGCGAAGAAGCTGTCGCTCTGGAGTCCCGAGAACCCGAAACTCTACGACGTCCGGCTGTCACTCGACACGTCGACCTATACCGACGAAATAGGCTTCCGCACCATAGAAACCCGCAGCAAGGAGCTGCTGCTCAACGGCAAGCCCATCTTCCTGAAGGGCATAAGCATCCACGAAGAGAAGCCCAACGGCGGCGGACGCGCCAACTCTGCCGAGGATGCCCGCACCCTGCTGTCGTGGGCCAAGGAGCTGGGATGTAACTTCGTGCGTCTGGCTCACTATCCCCATAACGAGCATATGGTGCGTGAGGCCGAGCGCATGGGCATCCTAGTATGGTCGGAGATACCCTGCTATTGGACCATCGCCTGGACGAACGCCAAGACCTTGGAAAATGCCAAGGCCCAGCTGCACGACATGATAGTCCGCGACCATAACCGCGCCAATATCATCATCTGGAGCATCGCCAACGAGACGCCGCACTCCAAGGAGCGCGACGCCTTCCTGGGCAGCCTATCAAAGTATGCCCGCAGTCTGGACAACACGCGCCTGATATCGATGGCCATGGAGGTCACCAGCGCCTCGAACTACGTCAACCGCCTCAACGACAACATGCATGAGTACGTCGACGTGGTGAGCTTCAACGAGTATGTAGGCTGGTACCGCGACGTGAACGACGCCCCGAAGATGACGTGGGAGATTCCCTACGACAAACCCGTCATCATCAGCGAGTTCGGCGGCGGCGCCAAGGCAGGCTACCACGGCGAGAAGAACCAGCGCTGGACGGAAGAGTTCCAGGAGAATCTGTATCGCCAGAACCTGGCTATGCTGGAGAAAATCGAGGGCCTGGCCGGCACCACACCGTGGATTCTGAAGGACTTCCGTTCGCCGCGCCGCGTGCTGACCGGCATTCAAGACTACTACAACCGCAAGGGCCTGTACAGCGACAAGGGCGAGAAGAAGAAAGCCTTCTACGTGCTGAAACAGTGGTACGACACGAAATAACCAAGGAGCCCCGCCGGTTGGCGGGGCTCCTTGGTGAAAGTATGATTACTCCCAGTGCAGGACGGCACCATTGCGGCGGGCGGGGTCGGCACCACGGTAGTCCATGGAGTACGAGCTGCCCGTCGTGGGACTCATGCCCAAATACCTGTGGTTCTTCAGCGACATCAGCATGAAATCGTGGTCGAGGTAGTCCTGCCACAGAAACACTTCGGCCTCCTGGGGGTCGGTAGTGAAGCGCACGTCGCCGGGCAAGCCGTCGCCATAGACCATCAGATAGCGGCCGTCGGCACACTGCAGCGCCACGCGGCCCTGACTGCGGTCGATGACCGTGAAGCGTGTCTGCTGGCTCTGGTCACCAGCATGGGTGTCGTGCAGCAGGCCATGCTTCAGGGCCGTCATCGGCCGGTTGGTGGCTTTGTTGATGATGCGGATGGTCTTGCCGTAGGGTATGTTTCCGCTGCGGTCGGCACAAGGCTCGTCCACGGAAAAATTGTCGAACTCGGCATAGCCGCCTTTCCGGCCCTTCACGTTGAAGGCAAACAGCGCATGGCGCGAGCCCTGGAAGGTGATAAGCTGGTAGGTCAGCGGCATCTCACGGCCTAACGGATGGAACGCCTTGCCATCGGTAGAGTAGGCATATTGCATCTGGTTGTTGTCGTAGTCGCCGATGCAGCGGAGCCATATTTTCCCGTCCCGAGGGATGGCGGGCAGCGTGATGTGGGGGGCGGTGGGAGAATCGGATTCCGTCTGGTCAAAGGCGCGGAGGATGAAGGTCTTGGTATGGTCGTCACGCATGATGCCTATCCATGAGCAGGGCACGTTGATGTTTCCCAAACCTGCTATATCGCCGTCCTTCATGCCTTTGACGTATAGCTCTACGGTGGCGATGCTCTTGGGTCCGATGACGCGCTGGGTGAGTGTGTTGCGAGCCCACATCAACTGTTCGGCAGGCTGCGACAGGATACGCAACCGACCGTCCTTCAGGCTCCACTGCTTGTCATCGGGGTTGTGGTTCCACTGCCAGACAGGATTCAGCTGCTTGCTGTCAAAATTGTCGGAGCGGTCGTATGGAGCATGGGGAACAATCTGCTGGCTTCCCCCCTCTCCCTTTGGAGAGGGGTCGGGGGAGAGGATCCCAGGCTTGAACCACGTGCGGGGTGCACGACCTAAGTTGCCGTCGAGTCCCACCATCGGCCAACCGTCCTTCCACGTCATGGGTAAGAGACACACCGTGCGGCCAATGCTATGGAAGTCCTGCATGAACAGTGCCCACCACGAGCCGTCCGTAGCCTGTACAATACCGCCCTGATGGGCGTTGTCGCAGCCCGTGGCACCAGGACTGGCTGGCATGACGCCAAACTTCGTGCCGTCCTCGCCGATGCGGTACTTAGCACCCCGTGGTACTATGGTACGGTCCACGCCTTGGTAGCCGAAAGTCTCGTCGGCCTGGATGACGCGTGTCTCGTAGGGTCCCCAGATGCTCTTCGACCGCGAGCAGAGGGTGCGGCCGTTGGGTGAGTAGTCGGTGGAGATGAGATAGTACATGCCACCTATTTTATATATATGGTGCCCCTCGCCAATGCCGTTGCCCTCAGGGATGATGACGCGGTCGGTGCCCTCGATGGGGCCGCTCATGTCGGCTTTCAGCTCCGTACAGTGTACCTCACCGTACTTATGGATGGCATATATCTTTCCGTCGTCGTCGAAGAGCACGCCAAGGTCGTAGATATTGCCCTGCATGTTATGGTGCGTCCACGGTCCGTGGATGTCCTTGGCCGTGTAGCACTGCAAGCCCTTGCCATTGACGTTCGAGAAGACATAGAACTGCCCGTTGGCATAGCGGATGCACGGCGCCCAGATGCCCTGACCGTAGATTTCCTGGTGGTTCTTCAGCCAGAAACGGTCCTCGGTGAAGTCGAAGCGGTCGAAGCAGTAGGAGGCAAACTCCCAGTTCACCAGGTCCTTGGAGTGCAGGATGACCAGTCCAGGAACCGAATGCATGGTGGTGCCAGCCAGGTAGTAGTCGTCGCCCACGCGGATGACGTCAGGGTCGGAGAACTCGTCGTAAAAGAGGGGATTGGTATAGGTGCCGTTGCCGTTGTCGGCCGTCCAGCCTTGCGCCACTGCGTGGCTAAATATAAAAGATAAAATAAAAAATAAGACGAAAGGTCTTTTGACACTACTTCTCATAACGCTACTTTCCATTTCTCTATATTCCTTCTTTTATATTTTCTATTTTATATTTAGGACGAAGCCCGCTATTATTTAGGGCGAAGCCCGCTCACAGCTCCGGCCAGCCGTCGGCAGTCCAGCGGATAGGCCGCTGGATGAGGACAGGAGCCCCCCGGCGGACGACGCTGTAGCCGTGACAGATGAAGATGTCCTCACCGCTGTCCAGATGATAGGCGGCACAGTGACCGGCAGCCTCATACACTTTCTTGTCGCCCTGCAGGACGACAGTACCCCCGCCATAGCGCATATCGATGCCGTTGCGGTCGAAGTAAGGACCGTCGACCTGCCGGCTGCGACCGACCGCCACTTGGTAGCTGCTCGCGCTGCCCTGGCAACAATAGTCCCACGAGACAAAGAGGTAGTACCAGCCGTCGTGCCGGAAGACAAAGGGTGCCTCGATAGCATTGGGTCCGGCATAGGCAGAGGTAGGATTCTTGGGCGGATTGGCATTGAAAGGCAGCGCATGCTGCGCCTGCTTGTCGACGAGGTTGTAGCGGCGGGCGATGGTGCTTGGCTTAGCGGCAATATGCATGGTGGTGTCGAGACGGGCTATCTGTATGCCGTCCCAGAAGGAGCCCCAGAAGAGCCAGGGCCGGTCGTCGTCATCAATGACGAAACAGGGGTCGATGGCGTTCCACTGGTCACGCCCCCCACGAGAAGCTACGATGCAACCCTCGTCATTCCAGACGGCACCCGACAAGGTGGCGGCAGAGAGCAGGCCGATGGCCGACGTATTCTTGCCAAACGTAGAGCAGCTGTAGGCCAGCCACCAACGGTTGTGCCAGCGAACGATGTCGGGCGCCCAGACATGGTGCTGGAAGCCCGGTACGGAGTCATGTGCCCATTGGGGGATAACGGTCATCAGCGGTTCAGACTTCACCGTCCACGTCTTGCGGTCACTAGACGTCATCTGCTGGATGCCTATCCCAGTACAAAACAAATAATAGGTACTGTCCTCGTAGGCCATCACGGGGTCGTGGACCATGGGGTCACTGGTAACAAAGGGGTTACGGTGAGGTTGCCGGCTCTGTGCCACAGCTGTGGCACAGAGACATAGCAACGTCAAAAGCATCTGTTTAGGTTTCATGTTGCTGTTATCCGAAGACTTCTTCTTATCTTATCGGGAATCGTATTTGCATTAGTCAGCATTGCGGTAGCCCCAGATGGTGACACCCGTCTTGCTGTCGAGGGCTGTGAAGCACGGAGTCTTCGTGTCTTTCGGCTCCATGGTCTGCGGAACCATCACACCCTTATAGTCAGTAGAGCCGAGACGGATGGTGACATAGGAAGTACCGGTCTTGGCCGTCCACGTACCCGTCCTGCTGCCGGAAATCGTGCCGTCAGCATTGAGCGTAATGTCAACAGGCGAGGCATAAGCCTTGTTGGCATGGTTGAGCCCATAGCTGTGTATCAGCAGCTTATAGTTGCCGGGAATGTCGGTCGTGGCCACCTTCTGGGCAGCAGCGATACCGGCGCTCTTGACACCTTCGCCAGTGTACTCAAACGGTGCTGCCACCAGCCAGCCATCTTCGTTCTGGTAGACCTGATGGACACGCACTTCGTGCCCCTCGCCCAAATTCTGGAAGCGGGTATGATAGACCAGATAGGTACGTCCATCTTCTGCAGCTATGATACTGTTGTGACCCTGGGCGCGCTCTCCGTAGTTTTCGACAGTCTGATAGCCCCACTCACTATAGGCACCGAAGATGTTCACACCACGATGACCGTCGGTGGCTGAAGGACCGAAGTTCAGCTGATACAGGTTGTAGACTGCTGACGAGCCCTTACTGTCGACAAACGGTCCGTCAGGATTCGCCGAGCGGAACACACGCATCTGGTAGCCACCATTGGCCTCCAGTCCGCCATAGGTCACGAACAGGAAGTAGTAGCCACCGATATACTCGATGTAGGAAGCCTCACCGGAGACATAGTGACCACCGGCAACCTTCTTGCCGAAGTACGGGTCGGAGGTATTGCTGACGGCGTATGTCACGTCATAGTCGCGCAGGCCTGTCTTCTCGTCGAGTTCCAGCATGAAGATGCCACCGCTCCACGAGCCATACGACATCCACAGCTTGCCGTCCTCGTCGTAGAACACGCAGGGGTCAATGGCGTTAGGCCAGTGGTTGCCATAGTTATCACTGGGTGCATAACGTGCAGGCAGAGAAGCCTGTTCGCCTAATACAATGTTTAAGTCGGTAGACTTGTAGGTGTCATTGCTCTTGAAACCGCTGATAACGACAGGAGCCTGATAGCGGTAGGGACCCTCTATCTTGTCGGCAGTCAGCATGATGATGCTCGAATACCAGTAGTCACCATTGACGCTGAGATACATGCACCACTTGCCCATCGACTTGTTGTAGATGACATCGGGAGCCCACATGTTACCGTCAATGCTGAAGGAGGCATTGCCCTTCTTCGACCACTCGAACGCATCGAAGGTGAAGTCGTACTCCACGCCGCCCTTCGTCACCTTAGTGACCTGCGGTGTGGTGAAGGCATCGTCGTTAGCAGCATTGCTGCTCGAAGCCGTAGCCCAAGGAGCGGTGAAGGCCGTCCAGGTCATGAGGTTAGGCGACTTAGCCGCAGCGCGATGCGAACCGAAGACGTAGTAAGTGCTGGTCTGTGGGTCGAACACGACGCTGGGGTCGTGGACGCTGACGCGCTTCAGGGCCGCGGGGCCCTCCGTCTGTTCGTCATCCTCGACAGATGCGGTAGTCAGGGTCGTGAAAGACACTGCGTCAGAGTAAACGGTGTTGTAGCTGGTCTGTGCGAAGCTGCGCACGTAGTAGGTGGTGCCGGTGGCAAGTCCTGACACGATGAGCTTCATATCCTTCTTCGAAGCCAGTACCTTATTGTCGTCGACGGTAGGATTGGCCGACGTAGAGTAGCACACGCCGCGATAGATGATGTGCGAACCTGTGGCCGTAGACGACACGACGGCAGAGGTGATATTGACGGATGACACCTCGGGGGTGGTGACAGAAAGCGGTACGTTCACCTCATTAATGTCATCCTTGCAGGCTGTTGCCGTCAACATGACGGCAAACAGCACTAACAGTTTAGATATATGTTTCATAATTGTTCTGCGTTTTAAAGATTATTCAAATATCAAGTGAGAGTTCTCAACGGTGAAGCGGAAATAGAAGTCATCCGGGTCAACCGTATTGACACCGATATAGTCTTGGGTATAGGTGTTGCCGTCGTTGCCTACCATAATGGCCCTGACGTCAGCCGTACCGTCGCCCTTGTTGGTGACAGATACCGTAACCGACGACTCGTCCATCACCTTGAGCCAAGCAGCCCAGTCACCCTGCGTACCACTATGCGTACAAGCATCGTAGCCTGTTCCCCAGCCGAAGTTGTCGGCACGGAGCACACCGTACTCTCCTGCTGCGCCCAATGTGAGGTCACCCTTGGACAGTACAACGTAGAAGTTATGGTAGTTCTGCAAGCCGTCTGTATAATTCTTGAAATGACGGGTGTAGGTCTTTCCTGCCGGTATCTGAATCATATCGGAGTGATCACCCCAGAATGCGGTGGAGTTATTCTCTGCACCGACGACATCATCGAATTCCAGATGGCAGTTCTCGACCGTCAGACGGCAGTAGAAGTCATCCGGGTCAACCGTATTGACACCGATATAGTCTTGGGTATAGGTGTTGCCGTCGTTGCCTACCATAATGGCCCTGACGTCAGCCGTACCGTCGCCCTTGTTGGTGACAGATACCGTAACCGACGACTCGTCCATCACCTTGAGCCAAGCAGCCCAGTCACCCTGCGTACCACTATGCGTACAAGCATCGTAGCCTGTTCCCCAGCCGAAGTTGTCGGCACGGAGCACACCGTACTCTCCTGCTGCGCCCAATGTGAGGTCACCCTTGGACAGTACAACGTAGAAGTTATGGTAGTTCTGCAAGCCGTCTGTATAGTTGGTGAAAGAGTAGACAAACGTCTCGTTGGCAGCCACCTTCATCATGTCAGAGTGTGCTCCCCAGAAGGCCGTCGTGTTGTTGACATCGCCTAAGCAGGTGTACGATGACAGATTGTCTACCACCTCGAAGTCAACCTGTGCGATGACCGGCGTGGTGCAGTTGTTGCCGAGGAACGTCTTGTTGTAGACGGCTACGAGCGACTTCGTACCCAGTGTGCTCATGTCGGGCAGTGCCATCATCTGCAGGTCACTTATCTCTACATCCTTATTCACGCCCTCACCGAAGGTTACGGTTGCGCTGACGTTGGCAAAGGCATCTTCGAAGCTTGTTCCCAGCAGCACCTTGCGCGGCACACCATTCAGTGCGATAGCCGTAGGCTCGCTGTCCTCGATGTCAAAGTCGCCGAACTCCAGATGGCTTCCTTCGCAGGTGAAGCAGAAGTAGAGGTCGTCCTTATCGACGGCAATATCGGTGTATTCCTGCGTATAGGTCACGTTGTCGGCACCCAGCATGGTTATCTTCACGTCGGACTTTCCGTTACCGTAGTTGGCAATGGTTGCCGTACACTTGGCCATGCTCATGGCCTTGAGCCATGTGCCCCAGTCGCGTGAGTCACTTTCCATTTTCTTCATGAAGTAATTGTCGCTGTTGGCACCGTCAGTGTCGGCAGATGTCCAACCCCAGTTGTCGGAACGGAGCACGGCGTACTCAACATCCTTGGCTGCGTTGCGGAGCACGATGAGGAAATTCTTCCAGTTGCTGTTGCCGCCATAGTTGACGAATTTCACCTGATAGGTCATGCCGGAGTCAGCCTTGATGTCGTCAGTGAATACCGTCCACCAGGCTGTCGAGTTGTCTGTCGCACCTAACGTGGTGGGGTTGGGTGTGACTTCCACGAGCGTCACTTCTTGCTCCTCGAGTTCCATATCAGCGAGCCAGTCGGGAGCCACCACTTTGTAAAGGTCAGCACCTTCACAACTCATGAGCGACAGGATACCGATAGCAGCGATACAAAAGACTGTTGCTGTTTTTATGAGTTTTTTCATATTCGTATGATGATTAATATGATTACCTATTACTATTATTTACTCAGGTCAACTACAGGATGGTTGATTCCTTTTGCACTGTAGTAGTCAGCATTGCTGCTGCTGCTGTTGGCAGAGTTTCCTGTCAGTTTGGGGTTGGCGTTGAGGATGCCCTGATAGATGGGTATGAACTCATGGCCGGGGAGCCAGGTGTCGTAGGAACTCTTGCTGCATGAGCTGTAGGAAACGGCATCCTTCGGTGTGTATTTGACGGTGCCCTTCTCATAGTCGGTCTTCGTCCAGAAGTTCACTGCTGCATGCTCCTTGAGCTGCTGCAGGCGTTCGCTATTGTAGTAGAATCCCCAGCGGATGAGGTCGAAGCCGCGTCCGAACTCACATCCGAACTCCTTGGGACGCTCCACGTTGGCAATCTGCTCGAACAGCTTGGCGGCAGTGTTGAAGTCATCTTGCTTCAGGTCTGCCAGTCCGGCACGGCGGCGTACCTGGTTAATCCACTCGATAGCCTGCTCTGTAGGTCCGTTCAGCTCGTTCTCGCATTCGGCTGCACGGAGCAGCACGTCGGAGTAGCGCATCATGCGCAGATTAATACCGCAGTGCAGACCTGTGACGACAGAGCTGTAGAGGCTTGTGCGCATGTTGGTCCACTTGGCAATGGGCAGTCCACCGTAGTTGTTGTTGGTCACGACGTAGTCGGTAGCTGTCATCTTGGTACCGTAGCACATGTTGCCATACTCAAAGTTCTCCCACTCCTGCTCGTAAGTGCCGATGGTCCAGTAGAGACGCGGGTCGAGACTGCCGGTCTTGGTGCGCTCCTTCTTGAACAACTGGTAGAGCCAGGGTGAGGCCGACAGGTCAGCCCATCCGCCGAAGTCGCCAGGTCCGAAGTTGCTCTCGATGGCGTGTCCCTGGGTGGCGTTGGCACTGGTGTTCACAGGTGTCCACTCGTCGTCGGTGCCCTGCGAGCCATAATCGAGAAACTGCACCTCATAGAGGCTCTCGGCGTTGTTCTCGTAGGCAGAGCCTTCGCGGAAATTGTCGCCATAGTTGTCCATGAGCTTGTAGGTTCCGAACTCCTTGTTGATGATGCGCTTGAGCACGTCAAGGGCCGTCTGCAGGTTCTCCTTGGTGGGGTGCATCATCAAAGCCCGTGCGTAGTAGCCGGCGGCGGCACCGCTGGTGACTCGTCCCAGGGCCCACTGCCCACCCTCGTCACGGCTGGGCAGCAACGTCATGGCCTCGGAGAGGTCCGCCTCCACCTGCTCGAGCACTTCGTCGTAGGTGCTGTTGGTAGAATAGAGAGTTTCCAGCTTGGCGTAGTTTTCGTAGTCAAGCATGAGGGTCGGGTTCTGGTAGTAGCCCACGAGGTTGTAGTAGCTCAGTCCACGCATGAACAGTGCCTGTCCCTTGATGTGCTTCCACTGAGTGCTCAGGGTGCTGTTGTCGGTCTGGTCCTTGAACTTGGAGAGGATGTAGTTGCAGACGTTGATGGTATAGTACCAGTCGCGCCACACCCACTGGTTCATCTCGTTGTCGATGGCAGTGTTCAGGTCGTCGTATGGCAGGTACCAGACCTGTGAGGAGTTCCACACCTCGTCGCCACGGCATACGTCGTAATTGTAGCCCACACGGGCGTAGGTTCCCTCCATGCGGGTGTGGTTGTATGCTGCAATGACGGATTCCTCCAGCTCGTCGGCGGTTTGTCCGAACGTAGATGCCGTCTGCTGGTTGACATTCACTACGTCCAGTTTGCTTTCACATGAGGTCATCAAGCCGATGCCCAGCATCAGTGCAAGTGAAATCTTATATCGTTTCATTGTTTTCATATTTACAGTTTAACCTTTTTACGTCTAACTTTTTAAAAGGAGAATAGCAGACCGGCCATGAAGCTGCGGGCGCTGGGGTATGAGCACCAGTTGAAGCCCGGAGTGAAGGTACCACCGGCATAGTCTACGTTGTAGCCCTTGTACTTGGTGAAGGTTATCAGGTTCTGTGCCGACACATAGACACGTACACCTGACACGACGCCCTTGAACCAACTGTCGCGGAAATTGTAGCCCAACTCGATGTTGGCAATCTTCCAGTAGGCAGCGTTCTGAATCTTGCGGTCACTGAAGAGGTCGTTCCAGGCCATGCCGTTCGTCGAGTAGTAAGTGCGCGGCACAGCCGAAATATAGGTCAGCCCGTCTGTAGACCAGCGGTTGGCATCCAACTGTGAGGTGCTCTTGTTGCCGGGGCCATAGCACGATGTGAGGGTGTTATAGATACCGTCGGACACGTGGTAGTTCAGTGCGCCGAAGGTCGATATGCTCAGGTCGAAGTTCTTATACTCCAAGTGGGCGCTGATGCCGAAGTTCACCTTGGGAAGTCCGCTGCCAAGCACCACACGGTCGTTGGTGTCGACGACGCCATCGGGTACTCCGTCAGGACCGCTGACATCCTTGTACAGGCAGTCGCCCACCTGTGCGCCGTCCTGCGTGGCGTGGTCGTCCAAGTCGGCCTGTGTGCGGGCAATGCCCTCATAGACGTAGCCGTAGAACTGTCCTACCTCTTCGCCAACATTGGTGATGTAGTCACCGTCCAAGTACGACTCCGTGCCGAAGCCGAGCGAGGTAACCTTGTTCTTCAAGGTGCTCAGGTTGGCACTGATTTCGTGCTTCAGGGCGTGGTCGCGGTTGCGGTAGGTGACGCTGAACTCGAAGCCGCTGTTCTCCATCGAGGCAGCATTCATGGTGACCTCGCTGTTGGCAAAGCCACCGCTGTTGGGAACGGGTACGTGGGTGAAAAGCAGGTCTTGCGACTTGTTCTTGTACCACTCGGCGGTGAACTCAATGCGGTTGTTGAACAGGGCGAGGTCGAGACCGATGTTCATGGTCTTCTTCTTCTCCCAGTAGACATCCTCGATGACAAACGTGGAGGCTGCCGAACCTGTTACGGGCTGATTGCCGAAGCTATAGGTCATGTTGTTGCGGGCCATCGTCATCTCATAGACGCCGTCGGCTATATTCTCGCTGCCCAGTTCACCGTAGCTGGCACGGAGCTTGAACATGTTGATGATGTTGCGGTCGATGGGGAAGAAGCTCTCCTTGTCGAAGCGCCAGCCCACAGAGATGGAGGGGAAGGTGTCCCAGCGGCGGTTCTTCGTC
>ERZ842401.6257-NODE-6257-length-12763-cov-52.955855_pt1 | contig 12763 bp, 13 predicted proteins | sample MGYA00521270_ERZ842401 | MGnify/ENA primary metagenome ERZ842401 (study PRJEB31892, sample SAMEA3878208) | bioreactor metagenome | biome: Moose rumen | place: Sweden | collected 2011-10 | study: EMG produced TPA metagenomics assembly of the PRJEB12797 data set... | reverse complement strand
TCAGCTTGGTCCAGATGACCTGCTTGTGCTCGCCGTCGGTCGACATAATCAGCAGTGTGTTGTCGTTCAGCCACGCGTGGGTGTAGTTACGCGTCTTGTACGTGTTCTCCTTGAACGGACGCTGCTTGACGACCTCCATCTTGTTGTCCTTGAACTGCAGCTTCACGAAGCGGTCGGCTGACACGGGCACCTCGTAATAGTATTTGCCTTTGTAGATGGCCTCCATCGAATAGTCGGCATTGATTTCGGCACCGACACCCTTGAAGTCTACCACGTCGCCCTCGGTCAGCGACTGACGGCTCTGCATGATGGTGGTCACGTCGCGGCCCATGCCGCCCTGCTTGCCCAGCGTCACGATGAGGTCGAAATGACGGGGAACGTCCACGATGGGCTCTGCGGCAATGAACGAAACGTTCGCGATTTCATCGGCGGAAATCGGTACGAGCGTTCCGTCGGCCTTGGTGATAACCATGTTATAGCTCTGTGCGCTAACGCCGAGGCACACCAGCATGGTTGCTACGAATGAAAGTACAATTCTTTTCATAATGATATGTTGTTTTTATTTGTTAATGACTTTGATAGTTGTTTTTGCAGACTTCACGATGTAGAGTCCTTTGTTCAGGGTGGTCAGGTCGATGTCGGCCTTACCGTCGTCGCTGATACGCTGCGAATGAGCCAGCTTGCCGTCGATGGTATACACGCGGACGACGTCGCCCTGCTGGGCATGGCTGATGTACACATGACCGCGCTCCAGCCGTGGAGCCTCGTCGTTCTGAATCTCCTCAATGGCGGTTGTGCCGTTCTCCGAGAAGCTGTACGTCAGCCCGTTTTCCAACGATGCCGAGAGCACCTCCTGGCCGCCAGCCGTCACTTTCAGCATACCTTCGCTGATGGTCATCACCGGGTTGTCGGCCAGTGCGACGACAGTCTCCTCGCCGCCGGCGTTCAGCACCAGATACTTGACAGTTTCAGCCTTTGCACTCGTAGCCAGAACGACTACCAGTAGCATCAGTAAAAATTTAAGTTTCTTCATGTTGTGAACTGTTTTGAATGTTAAACGTATAATTAGTGTAAATTGATTCTGAACTTGGCAAACAGCATACGGCCGGGCTTCTGCAGCTTGTAGTTGTCGTACACCGTCCTGTCGAACACGTTGTCGCAGGTCAGCGACAGGTTGTATCGCTCGTTCTGCCACGAGTAGGTCACCTGCGCCCCGAAGATGTTCTTCTCCGGTATGCGCGCCTTCGTCTCCAGCGCACCGTAGCCCTCCCACGACAGGTAGAACCAGTGCACCCACTGGTAGTCGATGCCCAGCTGCAGACGGTCGCTCTTGCTCAGCAGCCGGTAGAACTGATAGCGGGCGTCCGCCGAGGCAAAGAGCCACGGACGGTTGGGCACGTGGTTGTTGAACGTCACCGACGGCTTGCCGTCGCTCTTGAACTCCTGACGGTCGCGGGCATCCTGCCACGACATGTTTGCCACGACCTGCAGCCGTTTGTTCCAGTCGTAGCGCACCTCGCCCTCGATACCCTTGATATGGACGGCAGGTTCGTTCACGTATTGCAGCATACCTTCCTTCTCCGACACCTGCGGCTGGATGTAGTTGTCCACGAAGCGCAAAAATCCGTTCACCTCGTAGCTCAGCGTGTGGTCGCCTGTTCTGACGGTACCGAAGAAACCCAGATTCACGTTGTCGCTCTTCTCAGGTTCCAGGGCTACGTTGGCATAGATGGTCGTACCGTTGCCCAGCAGTTCGCGAGCCAGTGGTAGGCGCACGCTGTGCTCGTAGCTGGCCTTCACGGCGAAGGGCTCCACGGGTTGGTATCTGAGTCCCACACCGCCGCCTAGGCTGTTGTGGGTACTCGACGGTTCCACGTCTCGCGAACCCGTAACCGTGGGAATATCGGTCTGTTCTATCCGAAGGTGGTTGATGTAATCCTTCACAAAGAACGTGTTGCTCATGCGCCCGCCAAATAGCAGCTGGTTGTATGCCAGACTGACGATGTGCTTTGTCAGCGCGTCGTTGGCTGGCTCGAACGATGAGTCCACATCGTCCCAGCGGTCGTTGCCCGTACGGTTCAGCGAGTAGCTCAGGTTCAGCAGGTGGCCCTCGCCCAGCGCGTAGTTCAGGTCGGCTCGGCCTATTGTCAGCGGACGCCGGTAGTGGCGCAGCGTACGCCCGCGGCCGTTGATTTCGTTGCGCGAGCTCTTGATGAACTCGCCATCCCAGTTGTACTTCCTGTAGGCGGTATCCACCGTCACCGAGTGGTCCCACGTGTGCGACAGCGACAGCGACGCCGTCAGGTCCTTCAGCAGGAAGTGGCGCTTCTGGTAACGGGCGCTGATGCTCCAGGCATCCGAACGGCGCTCGGCCTCGCCCACCACCTTCGTCTGCACCTGTGACGTCTGAATCTCCTTGTCTACCTTATTATATGACGCGCTTACGAAGAACTCGTCAGCCCACCATTTGTCATAGACTCCTGCCTCCAGCTGCCCCAGCAGCGACAGGTAGTCGTCGTGGAACCGGCGGCGGTCAGCCTCTATGTAGTCATCCTGCTCGTCGCTCCACACCTCCACGTCGCGCATCATGTAGTCGTTCTTCGAGTAGTTGATGCCGAACGTCGGACGGATGGTGAGCCCGTTCTTGAGCACGTACTGTGCGTTCAGGTCGCCGCGGTGCGTATGGTAGGAGCCGATGCCGTAGCTGGCATCGAGGTAGTTGGTCCGTTTTCGGTTGGTGACGATGTTGATGGCGCCGCCCAGCGCATCCGAGCTCAGCCATGTAGGCACCACGCCCTTGTAAATCTCGATGTGGTCTATCAGATTCACGGGCAGGTTGGCCAGCGTCACCCCCGAGCCCTTCGTGTCCAGGGGAACACCGTCCAGGAAGTAGCGCACGCTGTTGCCCGACATGCCGTTGATCGACAGGTCGAAGTCGCTGCCCACGCCGCCTTCCTCACGAATTTTCACGCCGGCCGTACGGTCGATGATGCTGTTCAGGTTCGACAGCGAACTGACCATTGAGCGAACGTCAATGGCGTTCACCGCAAAGGCCCCCTCGCGCAGTTTTTGCGTCTTGCTCTTGCCGGACACCACGACGTTGTCGAGCAATACGGAGTCTTTCATCTGACTTTTCCGCTGCGTGTTGTCCTGTCCGTAGACAGCCAGGCACAACAGCCAGGCCGAAAATAACAACAGCCTTCTCATCTTCGTTTTTTTTAGTCAATTCGTCAAGCTGAGCCTTATTCCCGAGGCCTTCGCTTCTTCTATAGCATGCAGGCATGTTTGACCGTTGGCCGAACCTTGCCAGTGCTTATGGCAGGTTTCCTGACTTTTCTCAAAAAGCTCGCCTTCCCGACGGTAAGTCAGTGGCTTTTACTGAACTTTTCATAATGAGAATCACAGTAGCGGGTACTGTTCAGGTTTTTCACCTGATTCCCTTTTATGTCGCGATGGACCACCGCGACATCACCATTTGCGGGTGCAAAGGTATACATTTTCCAGATAATATGCAAGAAAAACGCAGAGAATATCTCAAAATAGATTTACCCACAATGTCAAAGACCGCTTCCAGTGCACAGCCGGGCCACTGCTGTGTAACTGTTCTTATGCTCGTGTTTTTTTGCTGTTGTGTGTATTTCTCACAGCTGTTGCAAAGGCACGCATTTATTTCGGTTCCTGCAAACAAAACGCCCCAAACCCAGCGTTTTCAACCCCCTAATTTCGACCCTGATTTTGCACGAAAATCATCCAAGGGGGACTTGAAAGAAATTCAAGGTGAAATGTTGAAAGAAATTAGAATAATTAGAATAATTATACTCACCATTCGTCACAGAATCGTGCAAAATATCCCAGATATTTGGCGGTAAGCGCAATATTTTGTACTTTCGCAGCGTCGAACAGAAAAAAGTTGCGAATGCTTGTAATTTTTTAGTGGTTTGTTGCATCTAACGGTAAAAACGACAAAGAAAGATGAAACAGAATGATGATTTTTTCGCCCGTCTGGTGAAGGAACACAAGAGCACCATCTACATGGTGTGCTACATGTTCTCGAATGACGAGGATGAAGTGAACGACCTCTTCCAGGAGACGCTGATCAACATGTGGAAAGGCATTGATAGTTTTCGCGAAGAAAGTAAGATCAGCACGTGGATCTATCGTGTGGCCCTGAACACATGTCTTCTGCAGGAGCGCAAGAAAAAGAAGGAGGCGAAGAAAGTGCCTCTGACGATGAACGTGAACTTCTTCGAGGACAGCGATGCCAATAGCGTGCAAGTGCGCCAGCTGCACCAGCGTATCGGACGCCTGGGCTTGGTCGACAGGGCCTTGGTGATGATGTGGCTTGAGGGCATGAGCTACGACGAGATGGGTGCCGTCATGGGTATTTCTCCCCAGAACGTGGGTGTGAAACTCTTCAGAATCAAAGAACAACTCAAGAAACTTTAAAATTACAAGTATTATGGAAGAAATGTATATCGAGGAGATGCGCAAGCAGTATGCCATCCTCAAAGACCAACTGAATAAGCAGGAAATCGTCAGCGACCGCCTCATCCGCGAGACGATGAAGATGAGAAACCGCGACATCAGCAGCACCAAACGGATGGTGTATGGATGCGCCGTGTTCTGCCTGTTTTTCTATCCGCTGAACTGTCTCACCCATGCATGGAGTACGGCATTCACTATTTTCACCTGTCTGATGGTCCTTTTCTGTGCAGCAGCCACGTGGTACATCCACAAGCCAGTGGAAGAGTTGGACTTCATGCGTGACGATTTTGCCACCGTAGCCCGCGTGATGGCTAAGTTCAAGAAGCAGTACGACGACTGGCTTCATTATGCGACACCTATTCTCGTCATCCCATTCTTGATATGGGCCTGCTACGAGTTCGCCTGGAAGAATGCTCCAGAAGGCATCAACCCCTGGCTGCTGACAATTCCCATTTTCGTTGGTGCCGCCGTTGGTGGACTCGTTGGTTACCATTACCACCGCAAGGCCGTTAATGCCGCTCAGGACATATTGGATGAAATCGACAATTAAACAAAAAACATACTATAATGAAAACAATACTCAAAATCTTCAGCCTCTCACTGATGCTGATTTGCGGAGCAACAGCCTTCGCTCAGAACAAGGGTTACGACAAGGCCAACATGAACCTTGACGTGAAACCAGGTGACAACTTCGTGGAATATGCCTGCGGCAACTGGCTCAAGACTCATCCCTTACGCGACGACCAGATGACCAACGGTGCCTTCTTCGACCTCTACGAACAGAACCAGAAGCAGATTCAGGAGATGATTCTGGAGTTTGCGACGAAGCCGCAGACGAAGGGTTCGTTAGGCTATAAAATCGGTACGCTCTACAACCAGATGATGGACACGTTGAAGCGTAACGAGCAGGGCTTGACGCCCATTATTCCTTACATCGAGCGCATCCGTGCCGTCAAGGACCGTAAGGAATACCAGCGCGTGACGGCAGAGATTGACCGTCGCGGCGAGGCCACGATGATGTATGCCTGGGGCGTAGGGTCTGACCTTCGCGATGCCGACAACAACATCGTCAGCATCTCGCAAGCGGGACTCGGACTGGGCAATCGCGATTACTATTTCAACAATGACCCGCAGACACAGGCTGTTCGCGAAGCCTACAAAGCCTACGGGAAGCGCCTGTTCGTGATGCTGGGCTATGACGAGGCAAAAGCCGACGAACTGATGGAGAAAGTATATGCCATCGAAAAGCGCATTGCCGAGGTCAGCTACGACAAGGTGAAGCTGCGCGATATCGACGCCAACTACCACAAAATGACCTACGACGAACTGGTGCGCGACTTCCCCGGCATCGACTGGCCCACTGTGTTCTGGGTGACGGGATTCCCTGCTTTCCAACAACTCGTGGTGGAGCAGCCCGAACCGTTGCACGAAGTAGAAAAAATACTGGCCGACACACCGCTCGACGACCTGAAGGCCTACGCTGAGGTGCGCATCATCTCTGGCGCCGCCTCGTGTCTGACGCAGGACTTACGCCGTTCCTACTTCACCTTTGTGCAGGCGCTGACGGGACAACCCGAGGACGACCCCGTATGGAAGCGGGCCACCGCGCTGGTCAACGGCGTGCTGGGCGATGCCATCGGCAAGATGTACTGCGAGAAGTACTTCCCCGAAAGCAGCAAGCAGCGCGTGCTGACGATGGTGCGCAACCTGCAGACAGCACTCGGACAGCGCATCGACGCCCTCGACTGGATGAGCGACGTCACGAAGGCTGAGGCGAAGAAGAAGTTGGCCGACTTCCACATCAAGATTGGCTATCCCGACAAATGGAAGGACTACAGCCAGATGCAGATTGACGACGAGCTGTCGCTCTACGAGAACCTGGCCAACGTGAGCGAATGGAAATGGATTGACAAACTGAACCGCAAGGTGAACAAGCCCGTGGACAAAGAGGAATGGCACATGACGCCGCAGACCATCAACGCCTACTACAACCCCACCACCAACGAAATCTGCTTCCCTGCCGGCATCCTGCAGCCGCCCTTCTTCGACGTGGAAGTCGACGACGCCCAGAACTATGGTGCCATTGGCGGTGTGATAGGTCACGAGATGAGTCACGGCTTCGACGATCAGGGTTGTCAGTTCGATGTTACGGGTAACCAGCGCAACTGGTGGACCGATGCCGACAAGGCTGCCTTCGACAAGCGTGCCGCCCGTCTGGCTGACTATTTCTCAACCCTCGAGGTGGTCAACGGCAAGAAGGTGAATGGCAAGCAGACGCTGGGTGAGAACATTGGCGACAACGGTGGCCTTCACGTTGCCCTGCAAGCACTCCACAATACTGGCAATGACCGCGTGATTGACGGTTTCACAGCTGACCAGCGCTTCTTCCTCGGATGGGCTCGCGTATGGGCCAGCAACAATCGCGAGCAGTATATGGACATGCTGCTGAACCAGGATGTACACTCCCCCAACTTAGTGCGCGTAAACGGAGCCCTACCCCAGATCGACGAGTGGTACGACACCTTCGGCATCAAGAAAGGCAAGCTGTTCGTGCCCAAGAAGAAACGTATCAGGATTTGGTAATCCCCGATTAAAGGAGGCTGTTCACGGCCTCCTTTATTTGTGCCATATTGCTGCGCGATACGGGAATGGCATCGTGGCTGTGGCGCATCACAAGCTGCATGGCGTGGGAATGGGAGGAGATTTGCTCCACCTGGGAGAGATTGACGAGGAAGGCACGATGGCAGCGTACTATCATGGGATAGGTCTGCAACGTGTCTTCCATCTGTTTCATCGTGGCGCGAAGCATGTGAGGATGCACATCATTGTTCTCACGCAAACTCACTACCTTCACATAGTTGCCTACAGCTTCAACATATAATAGGTCGGAAATATCGAGGGTAACGGATTCATTGGTGGTGCCAGAAAGAGTGATAGCCTCCCCAAGCCCCTCCCAAGGAGGGGATGTTTGAATAGATGATGCTGTGGAAGTATCATTGGAATGATGCATCTCAACATCCCTCCCTTGGGGAGGACTTGAGTGGGCTTGCAATTTCTTCAGTTTCTCATTCAGCAGCCTTAATTCCTCAAGTTCAGCTGCCAAGTAGCGACTGCGGAACTTGAATCGCCAGTAGAGTCCAATAGCGAAGGAGAGGAAGGCTACAATCGTCAGCGTCTCGATGTAATTGCCGAACGACAGCCGATTGCCCTCAACGAGGCTGCTCATTGCGAAGTGGCGATACAGACAGATAAACAGGGCTACTAATGGCGTATTGATGAGCTGAAAGCGCAGATTGCGACTGATGATATAGCTGACGCCCCGATCGTAGGATCGAGGCATGCATACGATGTATCGCAGGATGACCTCTGTGATGAAACAGCTGGACAGGCCCAACGCGAAAAGGCCCAGCAGATGCAGATAGGTCTGCCATTGCCCAGCTTCGAGTCCGAAGGGCTTGAAGATTGCTATCGCCAGTATCATGAAAGCGGTACTGATGAATCGGATGCTGATGGTTTCTTTGTGACTTTTGTCCATACGGCGGCAAAGGTACGAAATAAAAATGACATTCGTCACAAACTCGTGCAGAATATCCCAGATATTTGGTGCATTCCGCAACTATTCTTACCTTTGCAACGTCAAATAGACATAAATTTTGAGTGATATGAAAAAAGTGAGATTTTGGGCTGTATTGGCCATCGGTTTTATGAGTGTTATGAGCTTGAAGGCTCAGAGTCAGCGAATGAGTGAGTTCCAGAATGAGTTCGGCAAGTACCAGAATCAATATCGCGACCTGATGCACAATGGAAAGCATAAGGATGCAATGGCTCCTTTGACGAGTTGCATCGCTTTGCTCGACACCACCACGATTTTCAAGGTGGCCCCCATCCCCGAGGCAGCCATCAAGGAGCAGAAGGGACTTCTGTACTACGACTATGCGTGCTGCTATGCACTGGTGGGGCAAAAGAAACAGGCACTCGCGGCATTGGAGCAGTCTGTTCTGCTGGGCTACAAAGATTATAATAATATGGTGAACGACAACGACCTCCGCTCGCTGCGCAAGGACAAGAAATATCTGTCGCTGCTGGCTCAGGTGAAAGACCGTCAGCCGCTAAGTGTGCTAAGAAATTCGGCCCCATACGCTAAGGACGATGCGAAGATAGATTTCCGCTATCAGCCTAAGGAATCGAAGAACCTGCGGATGGTTCGCGACTATTTCAAGCTTGACTCCGTAGTCGGGCAGGGCGACGAACTCTCGAAGATTATCAATCTGCTGCACTTTGCCCACGACAACATCCGCCACGACGGAGGTAACCAGGCGTTTGCAGAGTTGGATGCCATCGACCTTTATAACTATTACAAGACTACCGGTAAGGGCGTGAACTGTCGCCAGCTGGCCATTTCGCTCTGCGAGATGTACCTGTCGATGGGCATCCCGGCCCGCTATGTGACCTGCATGCCAGCCGATTCGCTCGACTATGAGTGCCATGTGATTAACACCGTGTGGTCGGAGCAGTTGCAGAAATGGCTTTACATCGACCCCACGATGGATGCCTGGGTGACAGACGAGAACGGCACGATGCTCAGCATCGCCGAGGTGCGAGAGCGACTCATCAACGACCAACCCTTGGTGCTCTGCGAGACTGCTAACTGGAACCATGAGTCGCAACAGACAAAGGAATACTACTTGGAGACCTACATGGCAAAGAACCTGTACTACTTTGTTTGCAAGAAGCTGAACCGCTTTAATCCCGAGAGCCTCTATCGCAAAAACGATCCTGCAGATGATGTGCGGCTCATACCCGTTGGCTTCGTCAACAACAACTGGAAGTGTGACACCACTACCGACCCAGAGGTATTCTGGGCAAAACCAAAGAAAGAACAATGAATATCCGTTTAGAACAACCTAAAGACTATCGTGAGGTAGAGAACCTTACGAGAGAGGCATTCTGGAATGTTTATCGCCCAGGATGCACAGAGCATTACGTGCTCAATCAATATAGAACTAATCCCGATTTCATCCCTGAGCTTGACTTGGTGATGATAGAGGATGATAAAATCATAGGTCATGTAATGTTCTCGAAGGCTGAGATCATTCTTGATGATGGAACCAACTTCCCTTCATGGACATTCGGTCCCATTAGCATCCAACCCGACTACAAGCGCAAAGGCTATGGTCTGAAGTTATTGCTGTATGCGTTGGAGAAGGCTCGCACGATGGGCATCGGTCTTCTGCAGATGGAGGGAAATATCGAGTTCTACCGTCACGCAGGCTTCGACCTCGCCAGCAAGCTGAAGATCCACTATCATGCTGAGCCGCGGGATTCAGATGTGCCCTACTTCCTTGCCCAGGAGCTGATTCCCGGCTATTGGGGCAATCGTGAGGGAACTTATTGTCCACCCAAGGGCTATTTCGTGGCCGACGAGAACCCTGAGGCCTTTGAGGCTTACGAAGCGACCTTCCCGCAGAAGGAAAAACTCCGCCTGCCAGGACAATTAGGATATGAAGAATAAAAAGATGGCTGTAAAGTGCCTGCGCAAAAGGATCCTCAGCGGAAAATACAAATAAAAAGATATGGAAACTGATCGTATTATATTGCGCCCTTGGCGCGAATCGGATGCAGAGATACTGTTCAAATGGGCTTCCAATCCGGATGTGGGGCCTCGTGCAGGATGGCCGCCACATAAGAGTGTGGAGGAAAGTCTGGAGATTATCCGCACCGTATTCAATGATGGTGCAAACCGAACGCAATCGAGCTCGCTCGAATTGCTGAGGTGCAGCCCATCTTCGCATTCATGCAATGATGCAACCAATACTTGGGCTATTGAATTAAAGGAAACAGGTGAGGCGATTGGCGCAATGGGCTATGGGTCTTCATGTGAGTGTGACCTGCCTGCACGTGAAGGTGAACCGCTTATCGGCTATTGGGTTGCGAAACCCTATTGGAATCAAGGTATCTGTACGGAGGCGCTACAGTTGATGTTAGACCATATCCGACAAACGACGGACATCAAATCGCTAATCAGTGGTCATTTCGTTGACAACCCCGCTTCAGGCCGAGTGATGGAGAAATGTGGCTTCGTCCCTACAGGTGAAACCTGCATCGATGCGAATCAGTATCAAGGTGAGAATAGGTCAATTAGAGTGTTGAGACTGGAAATTAGAAACAAAGAATGAAACGACTTTTATATCTGAACAATCTGAAAGTATGCTCACCTGGTTGCTGCGGATGATTCCAGGTGTAAAGAAGGTACTATAACTAAAAGATAAAAAGATGAAATACGAGATTATTACATTAGAGAATGTGCAGATTATCGGCATGGTAAAGGAAATTGCATTCTGCAAGGGACAGGAAGAATGTCCTAAGTTCTGGGGCGAGTATGTGGAACGCATTATTAAACCCGTCTTTATGGAACACAAGGCACCTGATGCCTTTCAGCAGGCAGCCATCGACAATGGTGTCGGAGAGTTTGGGCTCTGCACCTGCGACACTCCCAACCATAATTGTGCAACCTGTTTGGAGGCAAACTTTGGTGCATGCAGCAAGAACACCTTTACATACGTCATCGGCGGAATATATAAAGGTGGCGGGGTGCCTGAGGGAATGCAACTTTTCCCTATTCATAGTGGCAAGTGGCTGAAGATGCATTTCGAGGGAGGCATGAAAGCCTTTCAAAAGCAGTACCAAATGTTCTATAAGGAGTGGCTGCCCCAGCACTCGGAATTCCATTGCCCCAACAACGCTATGACGATGGAATGGTACAACGGCACCGACATCGACTCGCCCAATTACCAGTGTGGCGTGATGATGCCATTGGAATAAAATAAAGGATAAGAAAGACAATGCCAATGAAACACCTGCCGAATATCCTGTCGTCGCTCCGAATTGTCGGAACTGTTGTTCTGTTGTTAAGTGATGTGTCAAGCATTCTTTTTGGGGTGCTTTACATCGTTTGCAGCATCAGCGACATAGCCGACGGGTGGCTGGCCCGGAAGTTGAAGTGCGTTACCAGGACTGGAGCATTGTTGGATAGTCTGGCAGACATCTGCTTCGTAGCATGTTGTGCCTGGAAGCTCCTGCCGATACTCGAATTGCCACAATGGCTATGGTTGTGGGCAGGAGTAATCGTCGCGAATAAAGTCGTGAATCAGCTTTCAGCACTTGTGATGTATGGGCGCTGTTGCTTCCCTCACACCCTCGCGAACAAGTGGGCGGGATTCCTGCTATTCATTACGGTACCCATGACATTGTGGTCTATCGCCCCCATCTCAATAGCTGCAATCGTAGCCACATTTGCTGCTATACATGAAGGCTGCGTTTTAGCGAGAGAAGAATCAAGTCATACTTGAATTCTGCCGAGCGTGAGCAGGCTCGACCGAAGGTCATGGACATTTCATAAGGACAAGAAATGATATGAGAAAGATAGTAACTATAGTTTGTGCATTGATTGCTACATCGTGTTTGGACCAAGACCTAATATGCGACAGTACCAGCTATGGTGCATGCATCATGCGTGATGGCTCTTTTGTTGGCATTAATGAAAACGAGCATTTTGCCATGCACAGTGTGATGAAGTTCCCGCAAGCATTATGTGTTGCCGATTACCTGAATCGGAAAGGGCTGGATCTCGATGACACTATCGTTGTCGATAAGGCAGACCTGATGCAAGACACTTGGTCGCCAATGCTGAAACAATTTGAAGGTAAAGGGACCTTTTCGTATGCGCAACTGCTGGAATTGTCTCTCGGACAGAGCGACAACAATGCCAGCGAACTCCTTTTCAAGTTTTGCGGTAGGCCCAAAGCGGTAGAGAAGTACATGAGAAAACTTGGATTCTATGATATACATATCCGTATGACAGAGGAACAGATACACAAGAATCCGGCAAAGGCTATCGAAAATAGTTCCACCCCCGCCGAAATGGTTCGTTTGTTCGAGTGGTTTTATCATCATAAAGATGACAACCGATATCTGACATTTATCTGGAAGGCGATGGCAGACTGCTCTACAGGACTGAAACGAATCCCTGCAGCGATATCCGCAGATGCTCGTATCGTACATAAGACAGGTACGGGATTCCCATCTGCTGAAGGATTGCAAGACATGAACGATGCAGGTATCATTCTCATGCTTGATGGAAGCCACGCCATTATCGCCGTTTTCACCACGAATTCATCATCTGAGGCAGTGATAGCAAATATTGCCAGACAACTGTTAGACACCATACCTAAATTCCGCAGCACTTTAATTTAACTTTCTTTATAAGTACCTGAGCAAC
>ERZ842401.6256-NODE-6256-length-12764-cov-5.216461_pt1 | contig 12764 bp, 7 predicted proteins | sample MGYA00521270_ERZ842401 | MGnify/ENA primary metagenome ERZ842401 (study PRJEB31892, sample SAMEA3878208) | bioreactor metagenome | biome: Moose rumen | place: Sweden | collected 2011-10 | study: EMG produced TPA metagenomics assembly of the PRJEB12797 data set... | reverse complement strand
TTTACTCAGCGATATCCATGCTGCGTCTTTTCCTTGTGGACAGTTTTGTCAATGAGAACAAGGCCTTGGTACTGCTTATAGGAGGCATCGTGATTACTCTTATTGGCATCAGGGTCTATATGAGCAATCCGGTAAGGCAGATTAAGCAGAAGAAAAAGTCCTCAGGAGGGCTTACTGACATGTTGGAATCTCTGGCTATGACCATTACCAACCCGGGCTCCATATTCCTGATTTTGGCTATGTTCACTCTGGTGAGGCTGGATATGTCCATATTTTCGGAAGAGGAATCTACAAGGGCCGTCTTCATTGTTCTGGCGGCAATTTTTTTAGGTTCAGCCCTCTGGTGGTACTTCCTCAGTACAATAATAAATATCTTCAGGAAAAGGTTCCGCCTGCATCAGCTGATTGTCATAAACAAAATATCAGGAATAGTCATCGCCGTTCTGGGAGTCATATCGTTTGGCGAAGGTTTGTTCCTGATATTCAAGCAGTACATAATGTAGTGGAGGTGAGCGGAGTCGAACCGCTGTCCAACAAGACCACCAACCGGTTTTCTACGTGCTTATCCTTGGTTTGATTTTCGTCTGAAACCCCGCCCCAAAGCAGGCATGGCCACAGCTTATCCTTTAAATCTTAGAAGGCGTTAAAGGAGTCTGCCTCCGCATTCTTCTTTAGATGATACCCCATATGCCGGAGCCAAGAAGACAGAAATTCCGGCGGGATACTCGTCCGAGGCACCTTGTGCCTCAAGGATTAAGCGTGTCTGCTTGGCAGATTACGCAGCGAGTCTGACATTAGTGTTGCCAATTAATGGCTGAAAGTCTGAGATTTACGAGCTGGCTTCCAGAGCTCGGCACGCTTGCCGATCAATTAATCAAGTGTCAAAACCAGAACACCCCCGGCATCCGCATCCTTCAGTGCGGGCAGCAAATTTATAAAAGTTTCTCAAACCGCAGCCTGCTTTTTCTCGGTTTCCGCAGTCTGTGGCTCGGATGAGGCTTCATCTACAAGGTAGAGCAGGTTCTTGAATGTAATTCCGCTGTGTGAACTCAGTCCTATTTCGCAGGTGCGGCTTGTTGCATAGCCTTCCGAGCATCCTTCCACCTGATTGCGGAGGTCTCTGAGCCCCCAATCGTTGAGTTCCGGAGTAAAGAAGCCCTTGTCCCCGGCAAAGCCGCAGCAGTTGGTGTCCATGACCTTCACTCTCCGTGCGCATTGCTTTGCTATTTCAACTATGGTGGAATCAACCCCAAGCTTCTTGGATGTGCACACTGCAAACACGGCAACACATCTGTCCAGTTTCCTTATGTTGAGGTTAGGCAAGAGGAACCGCTTTGCAAACTCAGCAGGTTCATATAGCGTAAGGGCATCTCCAAAGTTGGACTTCATAGTGTAGAGGCAGGGCGTCATATCGCAGACTACGGGCAGCTTGCCGCCTTCGGAGGCCTTGAGGAGTTCTTCCAGAAGGGCATCGCTGAGTAACTTGCCGGCTTTGACATAACCTTTGCTGGAGAAGGCCATTCCGCAGCAGAGCTTCTTCATGTTGCCGGGATATACGATATCGTATCCGGCCTTGCGTATAAGTTTGTCCATCAGCTGGGTAAGAACAAGAGAATCGTGATATTCCCGGCCGTTGCCCATGGAGCGGGTAAGGCAGCTCGGGAAATACACAACCCGGCCCTTTGAGCCCTCGGTCTGGGTGCTCCTGGCCTTTCTCATGCTACGGTTTCCGTCAGGGAAACTCGGTGTCCACTTGGGTATGAGCCCACAGGTAATCCACCTTGCGGCAGAGGCCAGGGCTCCCATGACTTTCTTGCCAAAGGCCAGCCTCATGAAATATGTTACGGTCCATGCAGCCCTCATCCACCATACGGCCCTGTTCCAGTTGCCGGCAAGAGTTGCGGCCCGGTTTTCCTGAGCGGGCGTATGGTTCTGATGCCTTAGCTCTTTTGTCATTTTGCCGTTGTCCACCTTAACGGGGCAGGCTACGGCGCACAGGCTGTCGGTGGCGCAGGTCTGTTCTCCTATGTACTTGAAAGTCTTTTTCATCTGGGCAAGGTCCGCCTGGTTGGTTCCGGTCTTTTCCAGACGGGCCATTTCGCGGTAAGCTACCACCCTCTGCCTCGGAGAAAATGTCAAACCCTCTGAAACACAGTTCTTTTCGCAGAAACCGCACTCCATACACCTGTCTATCTCGGGGCTTGTCTGAGGGCAGGGCTTGAGGTTCTTGATATGGGCGGCCGGGTCTGGATTGATTATCACTCCCGGGTTCAGTATGCCCTTGGGGTCGAACAGCCGTTTGATTTCCTTCATCATAGCATAAGCCTGCTCTCCCCATTCCTTTTCAACAAACGGAGCCATGTTCCTTCCGGTACCGTGTTCGGCTTTGAGGGAACCGTCGTATTTATTGACCACAAGGTCGGATACATCGTCCATCAATTTGGCATATTTTTTCAGTTCTTCCTCGTTGCCGAAGTCTTGGTTGAACATAAAGTGAAGGTTTCCTGCAAGGGCGTGTCCGAAAAGCACGGCATCGCTGTAACCGTCTTTGTCAAAGAGGTTTCTGAGGTCCGTAACTGCTTCGGCGAGCCTCGGAACCGGAAAACAGATATCTTCTATGATTGCCGTAGTTCCGGCCTTCCTCATACCGGCCACCGTAGGCAGACATTCCTTCCTGACCTTCCACAGCGTGGCCTGCTGCTTTTCATCCAGCGTGAATTCGTAAGGAACCACCGTCTTGAAGGGCTCAAGGGCATCTGTAATTCTCTTGACCTTGCCAAGCAGACCTGGCTTGTCTTCCTCAGCGATTTCTACCAGCAGGCCGCAGGCTCCGTCCGGAAGGGTTTTGAGGAACTGGGGAACGCCGTCTGCGTTTTCTACGCTTCTTATGGAGGCCCTGTCTATGAGTTCCACTGCCGAAACCGGAAGCTGCTTGAGGATTTGAACGGCACTGCAAGCCTCGGCTATTGTAGGAAAGATTACAAGGGCCAAAGCCTTGAATTTCAGATTGTCAACCGTATGGTATGTAATGCCCGATATGAAGGCGAGCGTACCCTCGGACCCTATAATCAGGTGCTTGAGTATGTCTATTCCGTTGGAGTAGTCAACAAATGCGTTCAGACTGTATCCGGTGGTGTTCTTGATCTTGTATTTCCTCTCTATTCTTTCTTTGAGTACAGGGTCGGCGTTGATTTTTCTGGACATTTCTTCCAGGCCCTCCACAAGTTCCTTGTGCGATTCTCTGAAACGCTTTACAGAAAATCTGTCGGCCGTGTCCAGGTCTGTACCGTCAGGCATTATGATATGGATGTCGGCTACAGTCTTATAGGAGTTCTGGCTGGTTCCGCAGCACATTCCGCTGGCATTGTTGGCAGCTATTCCGCCAATCATGGCCGAGTCTATGGAAGCAGGGTCAGGGCCTATCTTCTTGCCGTATCGGGTAAGCAGGCGGTTGGCCATTGCTCCCCTTATGCCGGGTTCCAGACTTATGAGCTCGCCTCTGACAGATATGTTATAGTGTCTGAAGCCGTGGGTGCATACTACCAGTACGGAGTCTGAAATAGACTGGCCGCTGAGCGAAGTGCCTCCTGCCCTGAAAGTTACAGGAATATCCATATCATAGGCCGCCATCAGGATCTGCCTGACTTCAGGAGAAGAGCCGGCTCTTATCACAAGTTTTGGCACAAGGCGGTAGAACGATGCATCCGTTCCAAAGGCCAGCGTTGTCAGCGGATCGTGAAACATCCTCTCTTTTGGTATGAATTCCAGCATTTTCTTGTAGAATTCCTGATACTTTCCCGTAAGCATATCTTAAGTATTTAGTAGTTGTTTAATCCAGCAGGTGAGATATCTCCTCCGTCAGCATGTCTGCTTCCAGCCCCTTCTTTACCACATTGCCCTCAGGGTCAACTATAATAATCTGGGGTACGGAGTCAATATAGTAATAACTGCCAAGGCCGGCCGTTCCGTCTTTATCGCAGAGCTGCCTGAACTGCAGGTTGTTATCCGATATGTATTTAATCCATTGGCCGGTGTTTCCGCTTGCCAGAATGCCGGTAAAGCCTACCTTGCAGCGGTATTTTTCCCATGCCTGCCTTACTTCCTGCATTGCCTCCCTGCATATTCCGCAATTGGTTCTGTAAAAGAACAGAATCTGGTACCTGCCGTCTTTAAGCAGAAGGTCTGCAGGGTCTCCGCCAGGGGTGTAGAGCCTGAGGTTCTCCGCCCTGCTTCCTGGTCTGTTCATATCGTGCCCCCTGACAAAACTCCTTGCTGCTTCTACAAAGGATGTGTCGTCCCACATCTGGGGAACGGTGAGGATATATTTTTTTGCAAGATGAATGGCGGCCTGGTTGTTAGGGCTGTAGTCGTTGAAATAAAGGTAGGTGAAGGTATGCCTCAGCAGCCGGTTGAAGTTTTCCCTGGAAGTTGCCGCTCCCTGGCAGATCTGTTCAACCAGAGCTATGCGGCTGGCCGTCTCTGCCTCATCATCCGGCAGTTCCTCGTTTTCAGAGTAGAACGGAACCGGAAATATCTGTTCAAGATAGTCGTAAGACTTCTGGGTACTCAGGTCTTCGTCTTCCAGGATTCTGGACAGGGTGGAGGTCAGAATACCTCTTCCTATTATCCTCTGCCCTTGGTTCAGGAGGAACATCTTTGGGGTGCTCACCACTCCATAATCTACAGGAAAACGGCTGGAGCGCTCAATGTCGGCCGTATGTATCCAGTTTACAGAAGCATTGGAGCACGAAAAATTCTCCCGGACATAGTTTTTCCAGGCGGCGGAGTCTGTTCCGGTATATACCGTATAGACATTCAGAGGCAGATAATAGTGGTTGCTGCCGCAGGTGTCCAAAAACTCCATAAGTTTGGGAGTTTCTTTCTTGCAATAGTCGCAATCGTCTGAGTAAAAGTAAATTACAGTGTAACTTCCGGTGGTCTCTGCAATGCTTCTATACACAGCGGAAGTGTCTTTCAGGCTCAGCTTAGGAGCCTTGGCGCCAAGGAGGGTGTTTTTGTTGACCGTAACATAATATGCCGCTTCGGCCCTGTCGTTTTCCGGAATGTCGGGGTTGCCCAGAATGTATTTTTCGGCAGCATGGACTGCGCTTCCCTCGCACCCCATTACAACAGAAGAAGAATAACGCCTGAAGCACTCCAGGGCGGTGGCAGCTCTCATCCTCGGTGATGTCAGATACTTGTTCTGCATCAGAAAGTCTATGGCATAGTTCCTCACGTTTTCCTTTGCAAGCTTTAACTTGTCCAGAAAGATATCCAGATTTTCCTTCCAGAATGAAGTGTAAACAAGTCTTTCGTCTGCAATCATCGGCAGCAGGTTTTCGTCATCGGTCCGGAACCCGTTTGCCAAAAGGCTGAGGTACAGATGAGTCAAGGAATTTGGAGCCACCTTTGACACCTCAAACAGCAACTGTCTTACATTCTGCTGAGAATCTTCGGGATTGAGCTGTGCCGTCTGAAAACGCAGGTAAACCTCGTTCTCTTTTCCGAAAGTTTTTTTGCCGGAGCCGGATGAACTCCAGTATGAGTATGACTTGGTACTGCTCTGCTTGCAGCTGAATTTCTGAACAAAATCCTTTCCTTCCATGGAAGAGTAAAAGAAGCTGAACAGTACTCCGCTTCTGTCCTTTATGTCATACTGCCCGGCGGTAAAGACGTTGCTCTGATCCGTTTTGCCGTCTATGGCAAACGAGGATCCGGCAAAGACGGCTTTTTTCCGGCTGACTTTTGCGGAATCCAGTATGATGGTTTCTCCGTCCTGAGAAACTGACCTGCACAGGTAGAGCATGCTGCCGTCCTCCGCCCCTCCGTTTGCAGGCAGGTTTCCGGTTCTGACGGTGATACGGTATATTCCGGACGGGGCCTGTCCTTTGGCACCTGTGCCAAAATACATGACAAGGACCGCAGCCAGAATCAGTCCGGCGAGTTTTATTCTACCCGGAGTGCCTTTCATTTTGCCTGCTTAGCAAGTTCTTTCTTTGCCCTTATGTACTTGCAGATATCCACTCCCTTGGGCATGAACGGGGTAGGGTCTCCGTTGTGTACCAGAAGATCCCTTACTACGGTTGAGGATATGAATGAATATTCGTGGCTGGCCTGAACGTAAACCGTTACTACATCAGGGTCCATAACCCGGTTTGCCTGAGCTATAACTCCCTCAAATTCAAAGTCTGTAGTGGTTCTCAGACCTCTTACTATGAAGTTTACGCCCAGCCTGTGGCAGAGGTCTATGGTAAGTTCCTTGTAGCAGCAGACATCAACCCTGCTGCCATATTGCTTTATGGAGTCTCTGATTATTTTCATTCTGATGTCAACCGGAAAGAAACCGCTGGTAGCCTTGTTGCTGTTATATCCTACGGCAACTATTACTTTGTCGAAAAGTTTCAGGGCCGAATCCAGAACATCCAGATGTCCGGCTGTAAACGGATCAAACGATCCGGGGAAAATTGCAGTGCGCATATCTCTTTTGTATTACGTTTGTTATTCTGCAAGTGGCTGGAGTTTGCAAAATAATGCGTAAATTTAAGAAAAAGTAATGTGATTTGCTATCATAGGCTCCATTCTATCGGACTGAGGCCGTTGCTGAGCAGATATGAATTGCACTGCGAAAAATGGCGGCAACCGAAGAAAGCTCCTCCAGCCAGTGGAGACGGATGGGCCGCTTCCAGAACCAGATGCCTTGAAGAATCAATCAGGGCTTTTTTGCTCCTGGCAAAATTTCCCCAAAGCATGAACACGAGCCCGCTTTTGCGCTCAGACAGAATCCGGATTACGCTGTCGGTAAAATTGGTCCAGCCTATCTTGCTGTGGGAGGCCGCATTGTAGGCTCTCACCGTAAGAATGGCATTCAGCAGAAACACTCCCTGCCTGGCCCAACCCGTCAGGTTTCCGTTCCTGCCTTTCATGGAAATCTTAAGGTCGCTCTCTATTTCTTTGTAGATATTTCTCAGCGATGGGGGCAGAGCCACTCCGTCAGGAACGGAAAAGCTCAGACCGTGGGCCTGCCCCGGGTTGTGGTAGGGGTCCTGACCCAGGATAACAACTTTGACATCGTTGAACGGGGTTAGGGAAAAGGCGTTGAAAATCAAAGGCCCGGGAGGATAAATCAACGCTCCCGAGTCTTTTTCGCGGTGAAGGTAAGCTACAAGGTTCTTGAAATAGTCCTTGTCAAACTCGTCTGAGAGTACCTGCTTCCACTGCTCTTCTATCCTGACGTTCATAAAGATGTCCGCTCTATGAGAATATGAATTTCAGAACTTCATCTATGGTCTTGACATACTTGAACTTGAGGCCCTCGATATAGATGGGCTTTATTTCGGATATGTCTTTGCGGTTGTCATCGCTGAGGATGATGGTTTCCACTCCGGCTCTCTTTGCGGCCAGAATTTTTTCCTTGATGCCTCCAACCGGAAGCACCTTGCCCCTGAGTGTCATTTCGCCGGTCATGGCAATTTTGCTTTTGACCTTCTTGCTGGTAAGGGCTGAGGCCATTGCGCTTACCATGGTGATTCCGGCCGACGGGCCGTCCTTTGGTATAGCTCCTTCCGGCACATGGATATGCAGGTCGTATTTTTTGACCTGAGCAGTGGTCATTCCAAGGAGTTTGGCGTTGGCCTTGAGCCACTGGTGGGCAATGGTTGCCGATTCCTTCATGACATCGCCGAGATTGCCTGTGGTAGAGAGCATTCCCTTGCCTTCGCTGCGGATACATTCTACAAAAAGAATTTCTCCACCCATCTCCGTCCAGGCCAGTCCGGTAACTACTCCGGGAGCCTCGTTGTCTTTCTGAAGGTCGTGCTGGTTTACGGGCAGGCCAAGAATGCTCTTGACGTCCTTAACTTTGATTTCTCTGGGGAGCTTTTCGTCCATAGCCACCTTCATGGCATTGTGCCTTGCAATTTTGGCTATCTGCTTGTCCAGCTGCCTTACTCCGCTTTCGTGAGTGTATTCGTCTATGATTTCGTCTATTGCGCCCTTGCCAAAATTCAGCTGACCGGCCTTAAGGCCATGCTCCTCCATCTGCTTGGGTACAAGATAGTCTTTGGCTATGTGGAATTTTTCCTCGGCCAGGTAGCCGGACAGCGGAATCATTTCCATTCTGTCTTTGAGTGCCGGCTGAATGGTTGAAACATTGTTGGCCGTAGTTATGAACAGCACTCTGGAAAGGTCGTAGTCTATGTCCAGGAAATTGTCGTGGAATGCGGTGTTCTGCTCAGGGTCAAGCACTTCCAGCAGGGCCGAAGACGGGTCGCCGTGGTAGTCGTTGGAAACTTTGTCTATTTCGTCCAGCACTATTACCGGATTGGAACTTCCGGCGCGGTTGATTGCCTGCATGATACGCCCGGGCATTGCGCCTATGTATGTCTTGCGGTGGCCCCTGATTTCGCTTTCGTCGTGCAGCCCGCCCAACGATATCCTCTGATATTTGCGTCCAAGGGCTCTGGCTACAGATTTGCCCAATGATGTCTTTCCGGTTCCGGGAGGGCCGTACAGGCAGATTATGGGAGATTTCATGTTTCCCCTAAGCTTGAGTACGGCCAGAAATTCCACAATCCTGTCCTTGATTTTTTCCAGGCCGTAATGGTCTTCGTCCAGGACCTGCCTTGCGTGTCTGAGGTCCAGATTGTCTTCTGTGGTTTGGTCCCACGGCAGGCTTACCATCAGCTCCAGATAGTTGAGCTCCACATTGTAGTCTGGCGTGTTGGGGTTCAGTTTTTCCAGCCTTGCAATGCAGCGGTCGAACTCCTTTTTGGCATATTCCGGCCATTTCTTGTCGGCGGCTTTTTTCAGAAGCTCTGACACATCCTTGGAGTTTCCGCTCATACCAAGTTCTTCCTGTATGGTTTTCAACTGGTTATTCAGGTAGTACTCCCTCTGCTGATGATCCATTTCGCTCTTTACCTTCTGCTGGATGTCGTCTTTTATCTTCAGGATTTCTATCTGCTTGTTAAGAACGCCAAGCAGTTTGTAGGCACGCTGCTTTATATCGCTCTCCATCAGGAGTTTTATCTTGTCTGCAACGGCTTCGTTGTCCAGAGTGGTGGATATGAAGTTGGTCAGAAACTCAAAGGAATCTATATTCTTGATGGCAAATTCGCTCTCGGCGGCAAAAGAGGACGAATACTTTACTATCCTCAGGGCCGATTCTTTTATGGAATCGCTGAGAGCCTTTATGTCCCTGTCGTTTTTGGCAGGATAGATGTCTGTCAGATTCTCAATTTTGCCTATGAGATAAGGATCCTCAGCAATAATCTGCTCCAGACGGAACCTGCGGACACCCTGAAGCACGGCGGTAAGGGCTCCGTCGGGCATCTCTATCAGTTTCAGGATCTTTGCACTGCATCCAATCTCGTAAATATCGGAGAGGTGAGGGTCGTCTTTGTGGACATCTATCTGGGTTGCCGTTCCTATTGTCCTGGTAGTCTTGTAAATAGAGCGTACCAGTTTGACTGATTTGTCTCTGCCTATGGTTACCGGCAATATAGTTCCCGGAAAAAGAACCGAGTCTCTCATTGCCAGAATCGGCAGGGTTTCAGGCACCTCTATCTTATCGGTCTTTGCGTTGGCTTCTATACTCATTACAGGAAGGATGTTGATATCGCTTCCCTCTATCTGGTTGAGCAGTTTTTCGTCAAAAAATTTCATAAATCTCCTTTCTCTTATGTTCTGCTTATGTCAAATTGTCAGTCCGGCTGCGGTGTCAGGCTCCCTACCTTGCGTAAAAGGCTGCTGCATCGCATCGCCGAGCAAAATTAGTCAATGATTGTGCCAAAAATCAAACTGTCAGTTGTGGCAGAAATCTGACGGCCGCCCCAACATCCTCAAAAAGTGCGATTAAAAGGCCTCAAATGTGCATTTTTTTTTGAAAATCATTTGGTTGGAAGAAAAAAAAATATAACTTTGCCCCCACAAAATATTCACCAATTATCAATTTTTATTGTTATGACTAAATCTGACATCATCAACGAGGTCGCTAAACAGACTGGTTTAGAGAAAGTTACCGTTGCCCGCGTTATCGAGGGCTTTATGACCGCCGTTAAGGGTTTCCTTGCAAAGGGAAAGAACGTTTATCTCCGTGGATTCGGTTCATTCGTTATCAAGAAGAGAGCTAAGAAGACAGCTAGAAACATTTCTAAGAACACTACAATGGTTATTCCTGCTCACAACATTCCTTCGTTTAAGCCTGCAAAGGTTTTCATGAGCGGTGTAAAGGGAGGTAGAAAATAATAATTATGCCAAGCGGAAAGAAAAGAAAAGGACATAAGATGGCCACTCATAAGCGCAAGAAACGTCTGCGTAAGAACAGACATAAGAAGCGCAAATAAGGCCACTTGTCAATGGGTTTAATCTAAGGCAGAGCGGGGCTCTGCTTTAGATTATTTTTTTTGATATGGAGAAGGATTTAATCATCGATGTCAGCCCGGCCAAGGTGACTATTGCTCTTTTGGAAGACCATCGCCTGATGGAGATCAGCCAGGAGCAGAACACTTCGGCTCAGAGCATAGGTGTGGGTGATGTATATCTGGGAAAGGTCAAAAGGGTAATGCCGGCTTTGAATGCTGCCTTCGTAGATATAGGCGACAACAAAGAGGCTTTCATTCATTATCTCGATTTGGGATTGAACTTCAAGGCTTTTGACTATTTTGTACGCCAGATTAACACCGCACAGGATATCCAGGCCTTCTACTCCAAAGTCAAAATCGGCCCCATCCTGGAAAAGGAGGGGCGGATAGACGAAGTCCTGTCCACCGGACAGCAGATCATAGTTCAGGTAGTCAAGGAGCCCATATCCACAAAGGGCGCCAGACTTACTGCAGAAATTTCAATAGCCGGCAGGAATATCGTCCTGCTGCCTTTTGCAGACAAGGTAAGCATATCGCAGAAGATTTCCTCCAAGGAGGAAAAAAGGCGTTTGGAACGCCTGGTGCAGAGTATATTGCCAAAGAATTACGGTGCCATCATCCGGACCGCCGCCGAAGGTAAAAAGGCCGCCGTTCTGGACGGAGAGCTCCGCTCGCTGATTGAAAAATTTGAAGGCGGGTGCCAGAAGCTTGTAGGAAGCAAACCACCCCGCCTTCTGTTTACAGAAAACAACAAGGCAACAACCATACTCCGCGATCTTCTGAACGACACCTTCTCTTCCATAGAGGTAAACGACGAATCAACCTTCTATGAAATAAGAGATTATATCCGGACAATCGCTCCCGAAAAAGAAAAGATCGTAAAACTCTACAAAGGCGATCTTCCCATATTTGACGCTTTTGACGTTACCAGGCAGATTAAAGGCTCGTTCGGCAAGGTGGTTCCCATCAAGAAGGGAGCATACCTTGTCATAGAACATACAGAAGCCCTGAATGTGGTGGATGTCAACAGCGGAACCAGAGTCAAGAAGGGAGTTGAGCAGGAAGACAACATCTTTGAGGTAAATGTCCATGCCGCAGACGAAATTGCCCGCCAGATGAGGCTCAGAGACCTCGGCGGAATCGTAATAGTGGATTTCATCGATATGGACAACGCCGAAAACCGTAACCAACTCTTCAGGCACATGCAGGAACTCATGCGCAGCGACCGTGCCAAACACAATATCCTGCCGCTCACAAAGTTCGGATTGATGCAGATCACCCGTCAGAGGGTTCGTCCCGCTACTGAAATCAAGGTAAACGAAACTTGCCCCATGTGCCACGGCTCAGGGGAAATAGCTCCAAGCCTTATTGCAGATGAAGCCTTGGAAAGACAATTGGCATATTACACAAAAGAAAAGCATGTCAATTCCTTTGTTCTTACTCTGAACCCTTTGTTCGAAGCCTATCTTACAAAGCGCAAAGGTCTGTTCCACAGTATAATAAAAGATTGGTGCAAAAAGTACGCTTGCACAATCAAGACAAGGACCGACAGCGAGTTGCCGCTTTTGGACGCCATTTGGGGCAACAAAAACGGAAATCCGTTGGACCAAGAGTAGAAGTTCTCAGTTTTTTATAATAGGTATAAGGGCGTAATTTTTTGCCTCAAAAAAATTTTTTCAAAAAAAGTTGAAAAAATATTTGGAGGAAAGAAAAAGTTATCTACCTTTGCAGCCCGTTTCGCTGAAAGCGGAACCGTTCATTGAAACATTGAAGACAAGCAGCAAACCAAAAGGTTTGACAAAAGAGCGTAAATTCCTTTAATAAAGCCGAGCAGGTCAGACTAAGAAACATAAAACATTATACAATGAAGAGTTTGATCCTGGCTCAGGATGAACGCTAGCGGCAGGCTTAACACATGCAAGTCGAGGGGCATCGCGGTGTAGCAATACACTGGCGGCGACCGGCGCAAGGGTGCGTAACGCGTGAGCAACATGCCCGTCACAGGGGGATAATCCATGGAAACGTGGTCTAACACCGCATAGATTATAGAGGTGACATCACCATTATAAGAAATTCGCAAGAAGGTGACGGATTGGCTCGCGTAACATTAGCCAGTTGGTAGGGTAACGGCCTACCAAAGCGACGATGTTTAGGGGTCCTGAGAGGGAGGTCCCCCACACTGGAACTGAGACACGGTCCAGACTCCTACGGGAGGCAGCAGTGAGGAATATTGGACAATGGCCGGAAGGCTGATCCAGCCATGCCGCGTGCGGGAAGACGGCCCTATGGGTTGTAAACCGCTTTTGCGAGGGAGCAATAAGGTCTACGTGTAGGCCGATGAGAGTACCTTACGAATAAGCATCGGCTAACTCCGTGCCAGCAGCCGCGGTAATACGGAGGATG
>ERZ842401.6255-NODE-6255-length-12764-cov-5.582107_pt1 | contig 12764 bp, 15 predicted proteins | sample MGYA00521270_ERZ842401 | MGnify/ENA primary metagenome ERZ842401 (study PRJEB31892, sample SAMEA3878208) | bioreactor metagenome | biome: Moose rumen | place: Sweden | collected 2011-10 | study: EMG produced TPA metagenomics assembly of the PRJEB12797 data set... | reverse complement strand
CCTGATCAGTGGATTTACTTATTACACTTTTATAGTACCAAACGTGCCACGCATTCTTTAATAAAAAATAACCTAATGCTTCTGCAAAAGGTTATTTTTCTTTTGAAATACTTTCGTATTTCCTTTCAATTTCAGATAGGAATCTATCAATTGAATCGGCTTTATCTAATATTGATTTATCAATATCTTTTTGTTTTTTTAAATAATTATATATATCATTAAAGTATTCATGAGTATCCATAGCAACATGTCTTTTTTGATCTATAATGAATTCAGCATGTTTAAGTTCTTCTTCAATCTCTTTTATTTTCTTATCATACATTTCATAACTAACTATTATTTCATCTTCACCATACTTAATTGTTTCTTTTGAATATCCAGCAAGTTCAGCTGTCTTAGTAAATGGAATATCAAGATATTGTTCTATTCCCTTTAATATGATTATAGATGGTTTAACTCTAAAACCACTTTCGATATTATTTAATTCAGTATGACTTATTTTAAGAAGACTAGCTAATTTTCTTGCAGATAGTCCTTTTTCTTTACGAGCACTCTTAATTAAATCTGCAAGAGTTTCCTCTTTCTTATTCTTTCCTAACATAGTTTCATCTCCATTAACAACTTAATTATATACGAAAAAAATTAAAAAGTAAATAAAAAATGGAAACTTGGTTGACATTTTAGTAAATACGATGTAATATGTAATTGTGGAAACCGACTTTCCAAAACAAGAAAGGAGTGAAGAATATGTATGAAGAAAAAGAAACAACTTGATTTAACAGACCATGTGATATGGAAAGATAAGAATATTAAACCAGAAGCAAAAGAGATATATGCTTATCTTTATTCGGAGGGATTTAATAATACAATCAATAATATCAGTATAGGTAGAGTACAAAGACAAATTAAGAGTATGAAGAATGTTGCATTTAAAAAGAACTTACAGCTTTTAGAAAAATATAATTACATTAAGTTTAGAGAATATGCAACTGGATTATATGAATATACAATTTACTAGAATAGAATAATCGCTAGTAAATTCAGGTACAGTAAATGTTCGTAGATTTATGTTAGTACCTTTTCTATAAGATATATAGAATAAATGGTGAAAGGAGAAGTCCTATTTATTATTCAAAGGAGATATATCATAAGATTAAATTGTGATTTTATCATTACTCCAAGAATACTATTTAGTGATAAGAACTTAACTAGAACAGATATTGATCTATTAAGTCTTATTATTTCACTTACCTTAAAAAGTAATTATTGCTATGCAAGTAATAAGTATTTAGCAGAATATATTAATATTTCTATTAGAACGATTAGTGATTCATTATCTAGGTTAAGACGACTAGGATATATCAAAGTAAGATATGAAAATAATAATCGTAGAATATATCTTAATACTGAAAAGATACCAACAAGAGTTGCTACTGAAGTAGAAGAAAATTGTAGTAAAGGGGTAGCAATAGATTGCGAACAGAATATAAATAGAGAATATAAAAGAGAATATAATAAAACTAAAAATTTTAAGAAACAAGGAATTGTTCCATATTGGCTTGAACATCCAGAAGTATGTAAATCAGAGCCATTAAATGAAGAAGAACAAAAAGAACTAGATGAGCTTTTAAAAGAAATACAAGAAAATATTAGTCATATTAACTAGGAAAGGAGAGATGTGTATGAAAGGAAAGTTTAAACAATAGTTAAAGCAATCGGGGGTAATAGAAAATGGAGGTAGTATATAATGTAAAATATAAATTTAAAAATAATGAAGATAAAACTAATAAAGAATTAAAAGAATTATTTAATAAAAAACTGCTAAATATTATTATGAAATTAGAAAACCCAGAATTAAGGTTAAATAATTAGTAATAATGTTATATAATAAGATTGTTATTTATTATGTTTGTAGTCATTCCAAAGAATTGGAGGAATGGCTATGATAGAAAAGGTAGGTGTATATTGTAGATTATCTGATGAGGATAGAGATAAAGTAAATAAGTCAGATGATAGTAATAGTATAATAAATCAACGAAGTATGTGTATAAAGTATGCTACACAAAATGGATGGGATGTAGTAGATATTTATTCAGATGATGACTTTTCTGGAGCAGGTACTTATAGACCAGACTTTGAAAGATTAATTAAAGATTGTGAAAAAGGAAAAATAAATTTAGTTCTTTGTAAATCACAATCAAGATTTTCAAGAGATATGGAAGTTATTGAAAGATACTTACATAATAAGTTTATTGAATGGGGAGTTAGATTTGTTAGTATAGTTGATAATGCTGATACTAATATTGAATCTAATAAGAAATCAAGACAAATAAATGGACTTATAAATGAATGGTATTTAGATGACTTATCACAAAACATTAGAAAGTCATTAAAGAATAAAAGAGAAGATGGTTTATTTATGGGTAGCTTTGCTTCTTATGGATATGAAAGAAGTGAAGATGATTATCATAAATTAGTAGTTGATCCAGTAGCTGCTGAAGTTGTTAGAAAGATATTTAAACTATATTCAGATGGATATGGGTATCATAGAATATGTGAATATTTAAACAATAATAATATTCCACCTAGGTCTGTTTATAAAAAACAAAAAGGTAGTAAGTTTGCATGTCCTAGTTGTGATTTAAAAACTGTTAGATGGAATCCAGATACAGTTGCTCAAATACTTAGAAATGAGGTTTATATAGGCAATTTAGTACAAGGAAAGACAACTTATGTTAGTTATAAAAATCATAAGGAAAAAGCAGTTCCTAAAAAAGATTGGTGTAGGGTTGAAAATACACATGAGCCAATAATTGATATAGAAACTTGGGATAAAGTTCAATCTATATTAGGAACACATGCAAGAAATACTAAACATGGACAAATAAATTACTTTACTAGAAGAGTATATTGTAGTTGTTGTGGAAAAGCATTTATGAGAAATGTTTATAGTGTTAAAAGTGAGAAAACTGGTAAACGAGCATATCTACAATGTAAGGGTAATAAAAAGTTTCATATATGTCCTAATAATAAAGCTATAAGAATGAGTAGTTTAGAAGAAATACTACTTAATGCAATAAATGATTTATTAGATAACTATTACGATAAAAATGATTTAAAAGAACTCTATAATCAAAGATGTGAACAAGATACAGAAAATGCTAGATCAATAAAAGCACTAGAAAAAGAAAAGGAAGATTTAAATAAGAAAATAAGTAATAATAAAACTTATTATAGAAATCTTTTTGAAGAAAAAGTTAAAGGTGTTATTTCAGAAGATATGTTTCAGATAATGTCAAAAGATTATTTTAAAGAAATAGAAAATATGATGAGTAGAATTGAAATCATAGATAATCAAATTGGAGAGTTAAAGGTTGAAAAGAAAGAAAAGACAAATGCTGATAAAATATTAAAGAAATATAAACACATAAAAGAACTAAATAAAACTATTCTAGATGAGTTTATTGAGAAAGTATATATTGGAGAATATGATAAAGAAACTAAAACAAGAGATATAGAAATAGAATGGAATTTTGAATTTTAGAAAGATAATAAATTTGGACTTTTCCGACTCGCCGACATGGTGGTGATGACCCGGGTGCTCTTGGTAATGGATTAAAGGAAAAAGACTTAACATTACAGGCTGCTAATTATATGTATAAAAGATTAAATGAACTTGGTATTCCTGCTGTTATTACTAGAGATACTGATAGAACTTTAACTAGACAAGAAAGAATTAATACTGCTGTAAACTCTTTTGGAAGAAATAGTGATGTAATATTAGTTTCTAATCATATTAATGCTGGAAACGGAGAAGGAGCGGAGATTGTATATGCTCTTAGAAATAGTCCAACACTTGCTCAAATGGCTCTTGATAATATAGGTGCAGCTGGTCAAAAAATTAGAAAAATATATCAAAGAAGATTACCTGAGAATCCTAGTCAAGATTATTACTATATTATTCGTGATACTAATCCACTTCAATCAATGCTTGTTGAATATGGTTTTATTGATAATACTAATGATTCCTATAAACTTCGTAATAACTTAAATAACTATGTTGAAGGTGTTGTGAAAGCTATTGCTGATTATTTAAGTGTTCCTTATAGTATGCCAGGAGATGTACCTGTTTCAGATCAAGTATATACTGTTAGAAGAGGAGATACTCTTTACTCAATTTCTAGACGTTATAATATACCTGTTTCTGAACTTAAAAGAATTAATAATTTAACAAGTGATTCTTTAACTATAGGACAACAAATATATTTAGTGCCATTACAAGATGATATTATTCCTAGTGACTATATTACTTATGTGGTACAAAGAGGAGATTCTTTATCTAAAATAGCTAGTGAATTTAATACTGATGTTAACACCATTAAAAGAATTAATAATTTATCTTCTAATATAATTCAGATTGGTCAACAACTTCTTATACCAACTGAAGTAATTGATGATGAACCAATTATAGATGGTTATCAAGAATATATTGTTCAACGAGGAGATTCTTTATCCAAAATAGCTACTATATTTAATACTGATATTAATACTTTAAAGACTTTAAATAATCTTACATCTAATACAATTTTAATTGGTCAAGTACTTAAAGTACCTAATGGAGTAGATGACGATTTTGATGATGAGTCTTACATTGAATATGTAGTTGCTCGTGGTGATTCATTGTGGAAAATTGCTAGAGATTTTAATACTACTGTTAACGAAATTATTGAGTTTAATGGGTTAACTTCTCCTAACTTACAGATTGGAGATGTCTTAAAAATACCTAATGGAAATAGTAATAATAATGGTATAGATGATAATTTCTCATTAAATACTTATACTGTTCAACGAGGAGATTCTCTTTGGTCAATTGCTAGAAATTTTAATACGACTGTGGATCAAATTAAAAATGCTAATGGGTTAAGTTCCAATTTACTTTCTATTGGACAAGTATTAATTATACCTTAAGAAACATTTTGTTTCTTTTTTTGTGCTATAATATTTTTAAGGAGATAAAGATATGAAAAAATGTAGTGATTGTAATGTAGAAATGATTGATAATTGTATTATAGAAGGTCAACATCCTTTTGAATTAGGTGCTGATGGTCGAACAGATATTTCTCTTCATGTTCCTACTGGAGAAAAGGGTAGTATACTAGGTATTAAATATGACAAAGTTGATATAATGAAATTAAAGGCTAGATTTTGCCCTAATTGTGGAAAAGTTGAATTATATGTTAATCCTTCTGAAAAAAAATAGAAACAATAGTTTCTTTTTTTTTATCTTTTCACATATAAATTAATGAGGTGACTTTATGGCATATACAGTTAAACGTGGGGATACATTATATGGAATAAGTAATCAGTTTGGTGTTTCTGTTGTTGATATTATGAATCTTAATAATTTAAAAAGTACTACTTTAAGTATAGGACAAGTATTAAAAATACCTTCTTCTTCTGGTTCTAATCCTTCTAATGTTTTTACTTATACAGTTAAACAAGGGGATAGTTTATACAATATAGCACGTCGTTATGAAACTACTGTTGATCAAATTATAAAGCTTAATAACTTGTCTTCTAATTTACTATCTATTGGACAAAAACTACTTGTTCCTGAAACAGATGAATCTGTTACTAGTCTTCCATCATATGTTAATTATACTGTTAAACGAGGGGATACTTTGTATTCTATTGCTAAAAAGTATAATACAACTGTAAATGATATTCTTAAAGATAATAATTTAAATACTACTTCATTAAGTTTAGGACAAAATTTAAAAATTAGAACTACTGGTACAACTGCAATAGAAGAGTGTTATGGTGAAGAGTTTATTCCACCTGATAATTCTATTACATATACTGTGAAAAAAGGAGATAGTCTGTGGAAAATAGCTAATCAGTATAATACTTCTGTTGATAACATTAAACTCAAGAATAATCTAACAAGTAATAATCTAAGTATAGGTCAATTATTAAAGATATAGGAGGTGATAATTTGACAATAAGAGTAAGTGAAACTGAAAAATTAAAAAATGATTCAGCCTATCAAACCTTTTTAAATAATAATCCTGGAATGGGTAATGTAAAAGTAAGAGCAACCTCTGCAAGTGAAGCTTTTCCTGTAAGTGGAGTTAGTGTTACTGTTAGTAAAGTAATTGGTGATAATACAATAATATTTTTTGAAGGTAAAACTGATGAGAGTGGTATGATTAATGGAATTAAACTTCCAACTCCATCTAAAAACACTAATGATTTAGAAGTGCCTATTTTTACTACATATAATCTTAGAGCTGTTTATAATCCTGATCAATTTGATAAGACATATGATATTGCTTTATGTTGTGGAATAGGTGCTGTTCAATATATAAATATTACTCCTAAAATAAATCCGGAGGTGAACTAATATGGCAATAAGATATCCGGTAGTACCTAATCAAATAACTGTTCATTTAGGTAAACCAGATGAAGCTGCTCGAGATATAGTTGTTCCATTTACTGATTATATTTCCAATGTTGCTTCTAGTGAATTATATCCAACTTGGCCAGTTAACTCTCTTAGAAGTAATATCTATGCGATTATTTCTTTCACATTAAATAGAATTTATAACGAATGGTATCAAAGTAAAGGTTATAACTTTGATATAACTAGTTCTCCTATATATGATCAAACTTATACTTTAGATAGAGTAATTTATGAAAATATAGAAAGTATTGTTCAAGATATATTTAATGATTATGTAGTTAAAGGCAATCAAATACAGCCATACTTTACTAGATATTGTGATGGAAGAAAAACTACTTGTGAGGGACTTTCACAATGGGGAACAGTTAGTCTTGCAAATCAAGGTAAAACGCCACTTGATATACTAAAATTCTACTATGGAAACGATATTAAAATAGTTAATGATGCTCCTGTTGGAGATAATACTTCTGGTTATCCTGGTTATGTTAATAGACTAGGAAGTGTAGGTAATCCAGTAAGTGCTATTCAAAGGGATTTAAATAGAATTAGAATTAATTATCCAGCTATTCCTAAAATAGAAGAGACCCTTGGAATATACAATATAGAAACTGAAAATGCAGTAAAGAAATTTCAAGAAATATTTGCTCTTCCAATAACTGGTAATGTTGATAAAGCAACTTGGTATAAAATAAAATATGTTTATACAAGTGTTAAAAAGTTATCTGATTTATATTCAGAAGGACTTAGTCCACAAGAAGCAACATTTTTATATAAAGATGAATTAAAATATGGAGATACTGGCATAGAAATGGAATATATTCATTACTATTTAGATGCTATATCATTTGTTGATCCTGATATACCTCATTTAAAAACTAATTCTGTTTTTAATGATAATACTAAAGCTATGGTAATGGCCTTTCAACAAAAATATGGTCTTCCAGTAACTGGAGTTATTACTTATGCTGATTGGAAGATACTTCAAGAAGTATATAATAAATTATTAAAATCATTTCCAAGTGAATATAGTGCTTATGTTAATGAACTTTATCCTGATTACTTTTTAAGTAGAGGTACTAGTGGAGATGATGTTAAACGATTACAAGGATTCTTACTAAAAATATGTCAGTATGATAAATCAATTCCTGGTGTTAGAGTTAATGGAATATTTGATGAATTAACAGAAAATTCAGTTAAAAAAATACAAACTGATTATGATTTAGGAGTAACGGGATTAGTTGGACCTTTTTCATGGAGAAAAATAGTTGAACTATCTAAAAGAACTTAATGTTCTTTTTTTGAATTAAAATAATTCTTTTTGGACATACTATATATGTGATGAAATATGAAAAAATTTAATGAAAATCTAAATAATTTTATTTTAAATTCAACATGTTGTTATACATGTATAGAAGAGATAAAAAAAGAACTAAATAATAATGGTTTTAAAGAATTAAAAGAAGAGGATAATTGGAATTTGAAAAGTAATAAATATTATGTTGTTAGAAATGATGCTAGTATTATTGCTTTTGAAATACCTGATGCATCTGATGCTTTTTCAATTGTTACAACACATTCCGATACACCATCATTACAATTAAAACCAAGTGGTGAATTTACAAAAGAAAAGTATTTAAAATTTAATGTTATGCCATATGGAGGACTTTTAAATTATGGATGGTTAGATCATGCGCTATCTTTAGCTGGAAGAGTAATTGTAAAGAAAAATGGTTTCTTAGAGACTAAGATAATTGATTTTAAAAAACCTTTACTTATTATTCCTAGTGTTGCCATTCATCAAAATGATCAAGCTAATACTAATTTGGATTTAAATATGCAAATAGACCTAGAACCTATTTTATCTATAAATAAAAATAGTTTTAAAGATTTATTTGAAGAAGAAGTAGTGGATTATGATTTATTTGCTTATAATTTAGATAAACCTGTTAATTTAGGTATTGATAATGAATTATTTGTATCTCCTAGAATCGATAATTTAACAAGTGTCTATAGTGGTTTAATTAGTTTTTTAAATTCTAAATCAAAGAATATTAAAGTTTTTTGTAGTTTTAATAATGAAGAGATAGGTAGTTTAACAGTAGAGGGAGCTGATAGTAATTTTTTACTCGATACTTTAAAAAGAATTGCTGGATACTGTAATATTGATATAGCTACATCTTTATCTAATTCTTTTATTGTAAGTAGTGATAATACGCATGCTATTCATCCAAATCATAATGAACTGTCTGATGATACAGGTAAGTTATATATGGGTAGAGGTTTCGCAATAGTTAAGGAGCCAACATCTACAACAAATGCTATATCATCTTCTATTATTAAAACAATTTGTAATAAACATAGAATTAAATATCAAGAAGCAACAGCTAGAAATGATTTGGTAGGTGGTTCTACTTTAAGTGGTTTAAGTTTAAGACATGTTAGTGTTTTATCAATAGATGTAGGTATTGCTGAACTTGCTATGCATTCATCTGTAGAAGTATGTGCCTTAAAAGATATAGAGTATTTATATAAAATGATGAAAGCTTTTTATGAAGCAAAGATAATTAAAGATAAGAATAAGATAAAAATTAGTTAAATTATACTAACCATATTTTGCAGGCAGCACCTGCTTTTTTTGATTAAATAAAATATTATAAATATAATTATTTATCTCATACTAATAATGGTGATTAATATGACTGGAATTCATAGTAATATTACTTTTGGATTAGTTAATATTCCAATAGTAATGACTCCTATAATTAGAAATAATGATACTTCATTTAATCAATTACACAAGAAATGTTTAAATAGAGTTTATTATATAAAATATTGTCCAATATGTAAAAAGAATCTAAAAGGAAATGAAATAATTAAAGGATATAACTATCAAAAAGATGATTACTTAATCTTTGATAAAAAAGAATTAGATGTTTTAAAACCAGAAAATGATCATGAAATAGAAGTAATATCATTTATAAATATAAATGAAATACCTTTAGAATATTTAGAAAAAAGTTATTTTCTAACAACTGATAAAAAATCAAAAGCTTATAATTTATTTTATGAAGTCTTAAAAAAGAGCAAAATGGTAGCCTTAGCTAAATGTGTTATATCATCTAAGTTTTATTATTGTATTTTAAGATTTACTAAAGAAGGAATAATTATGACAACTTTATATTTTGAAGAAGAAGTAGATATACCAGATACAGAAGTAAATAATAAAATAGGTGATAAAGAATTAAAATTAGGTCTTCAATTAGTAAATAGTATGAAAGGTACTTTTGAACCTAATAAATATAAAGATGAATATCAAGATAATATAAAAAAAGCTATTTCTAAAAAATTAAGTGGTAAAAAGATAACAGGTCCTAAAAAAACAAATAAAGTTCAAATAAATAACTTATTAGAAGCCTTAGAAAAGAGTTTAAAATGAGTCTTTGGAATAAAACTTTTGGACCTATGCTTTTAAAAGAAATAGATAAACCATTTAATTCAAATGACTATTTATATGAAATAAAATTTGATGGTATTAGAGCTTTAATATTTGTAAGCGAGAGTACATTTAAAATAATGAGTAGAAATAAAATAGATATTACTTATCTATATCCGGAATTAAAAGAAATTCAAAAAAACATTAAAAATAAAATAATCTTAGATGGTGAAATAGTATGTTTTAATAATAACAAACCATCTTTTTCTAAACTACAAGAAAGAAGTCATATAAAAGATAAAAATAAAATAAAAGAAATGTGTTTAAATAATCCTGTTACTTATGTAGGCTTTGATATCTTATATTATGATGAAGATTTAACTAATTTAAGTTTAATAGATAGAAAAGAAAAACTAAATACTTTAAAAGAAAATGATTATTTCTTTATATCTAAAGTATATAAAAAAGGAATAGACTTATTTAATAAAATAAAAAAATTAGATTTAGAAGGAATAATAGCTAAAAAGAAAGATAGTGTTTATCAAATAAATACAAGAAGCTTTGATTGGATAAAAATAAAAAATTTAAAAGTTGAAGATTTTATAGTAGGTGGCTATGAAATAAAAAAAGGAGACTATATATCTTTATTATTAGGAGAACTTAAAAATAAAAAACTTTATTTTGTAGGAAAGGCTTCTTTAACGAAAAGTAATTCTTTATATAATAAAGTAGTTAATTCAAAAGAGATATCTTCACCATTTGTTGATTATAATAAAAGAGCTATCTATATAAAGCCTAATTTAAAAGTAAAAATTAAATATTTAGAAAGAACTAAAGAAAATCATTTAAGACAACCAGTTATTAAAAAGGAGAAAATATGAAATTAGATAAATATAATAAAAAAAGGAATTTTAAAAAGACAAAAGAACCAGTAGGCAAAGAATTAAAATCTAAAAATAATCGTTTTGTCGTCCAGCACCATCTTGCAAGTCACGATCACTATGATTTTAGATTAGAATATGATGGTGTATTACTTAGTTGGGCTGTACCTAAAGGACCTTCATATCAAGATAAAAGATTAGCTGTTAGAGTAGAAGATCATCCTGTAACTTACCGTAATTTTGAAGGTATAATACCTGAAGGAGAATATGGAGCAGGAACAGTAATGTTATGGGATAACGGAACATATAAAATGATTGAACCATTTAAACAAACATTAAAAGAAGGTTATTTAAAGTTTGAATTAAAAGGTAAAAAACTAAAAGGTATATGGACATTAGTGAAATTTAAAGAAAAAAATTGGTTACTTATAAAAGAAAAAGATGGTATTAAAGTGTTTGATAATATAGATGAATTAGATAGAAGTGTTAAGACAAATAGAACAATGGATGAGATTAAAGAAGAAATAAAATTGACTAATCCTGATAAAGTATTATTTAAAAATCCTAAAGTAACTAAAAAAGATATAATGGATTATTATAAATTAGTAACTTCCTTAATGCTACCTTATGTAAGTAATAGGTATCTATCTGTTGTAAGAGCTCCTAATGGTGTTGATAAAGAAGTATTTTTTAAAAAGCATTTTCCTGAAAACAAATATCTAAGTAAAAAGAATAATTTTTATTATATTAAAGATGAATTAGGTATATTAAGTGAAGTTCAAATGAATAGTTTAGAGTTTCATGTAGGACCTAGTAAAATAGGTACGTCACCTAATATAATGGTTTTTGATTTAGATCCTGATGAAAAACTATCTTTAAAAAAAGTAAGAGAGTGCACTAAAAAATTAAAGAAAATATTAAATAATTTAAATTTAAAATCATATTTAAAAACAAGTGGTGGTAAAGGATATCATATATTAGTTCCAATTAATCAGAAAGTAACTTGGAAGAGTTTTGAAAAAATAGCTTATGATATAGCTAAATTAATGGAAGAGACATATCCTGATTTATGTACTACTAATATGAGTAAAAAGAAAAGAGAAGGTAAAGTTTTTATCGATTATTTTAGAAATAAAAAAGGTTCTACTAGTGTAGCTCCTTATTCTATTAGAGCAAGAAAAAAAGTAAGTATTTCTATGCCTATTAAATGGAGTGAATTAGATAAGATAAAACCTAATGAAATAACTATAGAAGATGCTATTAAAAGATTAAAAAGAAAAAATCCATGGGAAGATTTCTTTGGTTAGTCATATTGACCATTAGGGAAATAGGTTCAGGCCACGTGCTTAAGCACGTAAATTCTTAAGAATTAAGAGGTAATTTATTGCCATAAGCCTTTAATTGTTGTACAATAGACAACTAAATGAGGTGAGTTGGTAATGAGAAAGAATTCACATGTACAATATGATATAGAATATCATATTGTGTGGACAACGAAATACAGATATAGAGTAATAGAAGGAAAAATAGCAGAAAGGACACGAAAATTGATAGTACAAGGATGTAATAGTATGAATGTAACAATAGTAAAAGGATCAATAGGAAGAGAACATGTACATCTATTAGTAAGTTGTCCACCAAGTTTATCAGTTTCAAAGCTAGTACAACAATTAAAAGGTAAAACATCAAGGACATTACAAATGGAATATAAAGAATTGAAGAAAAGATATTGGGGAAGACACTTGTGGTCAAGTGGATATTTTTGTAGGAGTGTAGGAACAGTAACACGAAATATTATAAAAGAATATATAGAAAATCAAGAAGATGAATATGACGAAAACTTTAAAATAGTGTATTAGAGTTTACTCTCATAGTATGCTTTCAGCTTCATACCAAGCCCTGTACTTTTAGTGCAGGGTGGTTGACAATTATTAAAAAAATACATATAATTAAAAAGAAGACACATCAGATAAACTAGATGTGCTCA
>ERZ842401.6253-NODE-6253-length-12770-cov-5.820842_pt1 | contig 12770 bp, 12 predicted proteins | sample MGYA00521270_ERZ842401 | MGnify/ENA primary metagenome ERZ842401 (study PRJEB31892, sample SAMEA3878208) | bioreactor metagenome | biome: Moose rumen | place: Sweden | collected 2011-10 | study: EMG produced TPA metagenomics assembly of the PRJEB12797 data set... | reverse complement strand
TCAGCTGCCTGACGGCCCGCTTCTGATAATCCTTCAGTTCTATCATTTTATTGTTTATTTCTTTGTTTATTCAGAATTTATTGCTAATTTTGCACGCAGATTCGTTAAAGTAAAAGAGATTATGGAGGAAAAAACATTGGATCGTCCCATAAGGACTAAAGATGAAATCCTTTCCTGGCTGAATGTTGCTCGGCAGCGCAAAGAAGCGTGGGAAAAGAAAGTCGATGCCAAATTTGCAGAACGTCTGCGCAGCAAGAAGGCAGCTGCAGAGTCCGGCTATTATGACTTGGAGTGGGTTTAAGTCATGAATAGACTTCTCACTGACAGAATCAACGAACATTCGCCATACGATGTAGAGTATGACGATGAACTCCTTGTGTTCACCACCGAACATGGTCTTACTTATGCTGTAGATTTTGACGATGACGCTAACCCATATTTTACAGCATACTGGCTCAACTTGAGAAATGTTTATGGTCTGCCTTCGCCCAGTGACAAGAAGGTGGCCCAAACTCTGATATGTATTGTAGAGGAGTTCTTTAGGCAAAACTCCGATGTCTTGCTTTATATCTGTAGTTCTGCTGATGGGCATCAAGCCCAGAGAGCAAGGCTCTTCTTGCGGTGGTTCAATGGTGCAGAACAGCAGAACCTTTATGTTTCCAGAACCGTTGAAGTAAAAGGAGAGGGGAAGATGGAATATGTTGCCCTCATCGCACAACGTAATCGTCCAGACATTGACAAGATTCTTCTCCGTTTTGATGAAGAAGTTGCTATGTTTAACTCTATGAAACCTTAGCTTTCCCATAAACACCACACTATATCATCCCCTCTGTCCACTCAGCGGGGATTTCTGTTTCTGTAAGTTCCGGCTGCTGCAGCGGCTGCTCCTTCCTGCGGGGCAGCACACGCTGGTAGGCGTTCAGAATGGCGGCGGGCAGGGCGCAAAGCTCCACACGGTCTGTCACCTCGCGGAAGTCATCGTTGTAGGCATACTGCCCGTCGCTGAACACATAGACCTTTATCTTGCAGGAGCCGACGTTTCCTAACGTCGGAATAGTTTCCGTGTTGGCGGGCTGGGAAGCCCGCCCTCCTACTTTCAGTTCCTCCACGATGTACTTGATGATGGCAGGCTCATAAATAATCAGCATCTCCTTATCGCCATCAACAAACCTGCGGGCAAAGTCCTTCCGTAGCGTCTTGCCGTTGCAGATAATCTTAGCCTCCTGATACAGGTTCTCCTTGATGCACAGCAGGTCCGTTGCCGCTTTCACCAGTTCCCGCTTGTTCTTGCTGCTGGGCTCGCGAGAGATGAAGTCGGCTTTGTAATAGCGCAGGTTGTTCTTGGTCAGACCTGCCACCTGCTCACCCTTCGGTGTGGTGTAGCCTTGTATCACCCGTTTGTTCCGCTCGTAGGTCACCTGTTCGCAGATGCCGTTCTCGTTGTTTGTCACAAGGATGCATTGGCGATGGCCTCCGTCCTCGGCATTTAGTTGCATCGTGGCGTGAAGGGTGGTGCCGGAGCCGGCGAAGAAGTCGAGGATGGTGGAATCGTCATTCTTTAATGACAACAGAAATGAAATCAGATTAAGGGGTTTAGCAAATCCAATAGGTTCTTCGTCATTAAATAATTCCTTTATCAATGACGAGCCTTGTTTTGTAGTTGCTATTCCTCTTAGAACTGATGGTGGATTAATTTTGTCTCTTTCTTTACGACAATACAACTTTCCATTGTCTTTAAAATAGAATTCTTTTACATGCTGACCTTTTGTGTCATATGTATCTTTACCTTCAAAAAAAGAATCCATCTGATTTCTTTGCGTCCAACATGCTGCTAAAGTAACATCTTCAGCCAACATCCCATTATGGCAAAGCATCCTACCAGAGATAAGCCGAGTAATTTCACTTCCTCCCCATTGGCCAGTAAATTCGACACCTTCTTCTGCTTCAAATTTGGTTCCTCGTTTAAATGTATATTCACTCTCAGAATTCTTTATAGACTTTTTCTTTATTGCTCTGTCGTCAATAATTCCTTCACCACCTGAAAAATTTGGTAGTATAGACTTTTTCTTACAATATGCTAATACATATTCATGCGAACGTGTGAAATGACCCGCTGATGTTCCTGAACCCAAGTCCCAAATGAGAACACCAAGAGAATTCGAGCTTTCAGGATTGCTATTATGAGTAAATATTTCGTCACAAAGAACTTTCAATTGGCCTATTTCATTATCGTCAATGGAAATGAATATGATTCCATCGTCTTTAAGTAATTGCTTTGCTAATCTGAGACGCTTATCCATAAAACTTAACCATTTAGAATGACGATAAGTGTCTTCTGAATCAACCCAATAATCGTTATACTTGAATTCGTCCTTCTTGCCCGTGTTGTAAGGCGGGTCGATATAGATGACATCAATCTTCCCTGCATGAGTATAAGTCAAGGCTACCAGTGCATGAAGATTCTCTGCTTCGATGATGATATGGTTGGGTGCATCAGCATCCTTTGACAGAATCCTGCGCTCCGGCACTTCACGCAGCACGGGCAACTGCTCGCGAAGCTGCTCCTCGACAGCCTCTACGTGATTCTCCCAGACGAGACCATACGTTTTCTTCTCGTTGAGCAATTCCAACAGAGCCGACTTCTCATCGTTCGTCAACCCTGCTAACTCCCTTATCTTCGAGATAAGCCCTGCTTTATCAATATGCCTGCTCATAGCCGCACCCTCCCGACATGAAACATGAAACCTGGAACTTGAAACCAAGTCCGGGTACGACACGAGCGGACAGATGTTTGTTTTAGATTCTTCATAAAGCGCCAACTTTAAAATCTAATCGTAATATCTGTTCTTAGTCACCAAACAGCCGGACACAAAAAGGGTACCCAATCCCTAATAGTCCTTGATGTTGGGTAGTTGGCGCGAACCCTAAAGTGAGAACGTTCGGAAAAGGGTACGCCATAACGGCGTATCCCTGCCCAAGGTTTCACTTTGTCTCATGCGCCAACATTCAACATCAAAACCTCAGTCATTATGATACGACTTAGATAATCCAGCAAAAATCCGTGCACCGCAGCCCTCCCTCCCGTCGGAGTTCAGTTCTCGCCACAATGCGGTTTCGACCGCAAAATTACAAAAAGTTTGGGAAACAGTCGCCTTTTAGAGCAAAAAACTTAAAATAATTGCCCAAAAGTTTAGCTTTGCTGAATTTTAACTTTGTTGACCTCTGTCACGACGCGGCCATTTAAACCAGTTTGATGGCACTTGCTGCTCCATCGGTTGTCGTGACGCATCAAAGGAAAAATGCATTTTTCTTTGAATTTACTGCTCCAAAATTTGGAAGATAACAGAAAAAATGCCTATCTCTGAGGTAAAAACCTCGAAGATAGGCTGCATCTCGGAACCAACGGTCGCTGTTCGCGAAGCGAGGTAAAGCAAATAAAAATAAAATAATTCATCATTTATTTTGTATTTCGCTCGATTTGCACTATCTTTGCAACGTGAAACTCAATCTCACATCTAACATCAAGATGCCCGACCACCAGCTGCGCCGGGAAGTAGTAAATTTATGCTTGCTGACGGGCAAGCCTGTTTTGAAACTCTCGACGAAGGACTATCTGGAGCATGACATGGGACATTGGCTCGAAGAGTTCGGTTCTGCCGGGCTCGTCAACATAGAAGTGTTCAACCAGCTACAGCACACCATCACGGGATGGCCCGGCGGTAAGCCAAACGCCGACGACACCACCCGGCCAGAGCGCGCCATGCCATACCCCAAACGCGTCATCGTCTTTTCTCCTCACCCCGACGATGACGTCATCTCGATGGGAGGCACTATCCGCCGACTCATCCAACAGGAGCACGACGTGCATGTGGCTTATGAGACTAGTGGAAACATCGCTGTGAACGACGAAGAAGTAACCCGTTTCATGAGCTTTCTTGACGGCTATCATCGGTTGGCTGGCACTACACCCACACGGTCTCAGGTGCCCACGCTTCAGATGAAGGGACTCATCCGCCGCGGCGAGGCACGCCTGGCATGTGCCTACAACGGCATTCCCGATGACCATATCCACTTCCTTGACCTCCCGTTCTACGAATCAGGCAAGATTGAGAAGCTGCCGATGGCAGAACGTGACGTGATACCCATCCAGAAGCTGCTTGCAGCCATCCAGCCGCACCAGATCTATGTTGCAGCAGACCTTGCAGACCCACATGGCACCCACCGGAAATGTACCGACGCCGTTTTGGCCGCCATCGACGAAGAAAAGCAGTCGGATGCCGAGTGGCTGAAAGACTGTCGCGTCTGGATGTATCGTGGTGCCTGGGCCGAATGGGACGTGGCAGACATCGAAATGTGCGTTCCGATGAGTCCTGAGGAGTTACGCGAGAAACGCAACGCCATCCTCAAGCATCAGAGCCAGATGGAGAGTGCCCCGTTCCTAGGCAATGACGAACGACTATTCTGGCAGCGTGCCGAAGACCGCAACCGTGCCACCGCCCAGGTCTATGATGATCTCGGACTTGCCTGCTACGAGGCTATGGAAGCGTTTGTGGAATACAAGTTCTAGTCCCTAAGCCAACTATCTAATAAAATTCGTCCAAACACGCTGTTCCGGCTCAGGAAGATTCCTCTCCCCAACATTCAGTTTCCTGAGTAGCCAAGCCATGTTCCGACCGAGGGTGCGCATCGTCTGCAAGCCCTCGCCGTCCTGTGCTGCCTGTCCTGGAGTCTGGCCATAGACCATGTTCCAGTACTGTGAGCTGACCAGCGGCATGTTCATCACCGTAAAATACTTGTTCAGGCGGTCAAACGCTGCCGTGGCTCCTCCGCGACGACAGACGACAACGCTGGCTCCGGGTTTATACTGCAAATCTGGCCCCAGAGAGTAGAACACCCTGTCGAGCAAAGCACAAAGCGAGCCGTTGGGGCCTCCATAATAGACAGGAGAGCCCACAACCAAGCCATCGATGCCCTCCCTTACGACTCTAAGCACCTTGCCGTACAGGTCGTCGTTGAACGTGCATTTGCCCGTTCTGCCACACATGCCACAAGCAATGCAGCCCTGAACAGCCTTCTTGCCGATGCTTATGATTTCTGTATCAATGCCCTCTGCATTCAGAGTCTTTGCCACCTCGCTCAGAGCCAAGAAGGTGTTGCCTTTCTCCCTCGGACTTCCGTTAATCAATAATACTTTCATATTTCCCTATTGCTGATAGTTCTTCAGACCTTTTTCCAGGAACTCGATGTACTGCTGAACGTCCTCGTCGTAGGAGCGCAGACCGTTGAGGGGCTTGCCCGTGGCGGGGTTGAGCAGCACGTAGAACGGCTGTGTGTTGGCGCCAATCTTCATGCGCTCCAGATAGCTCCACTTGTCGCCCACGGTGCGCAGCTTGCGCTGGGTACCGTCCACATCGGTCACCTCGATGGGTTCGGGCAGCGGTGTCTTGTCGTCTACATATAAAGAGATGAGTACATACTTGTCGTTGATGAGGTCGCGCACCGTGGCATCAGTCCACACGGCAGCCTCCATCTTGCGGCAGTTCACACAGCCAAAGCCGGTGAAGTCCACCATCACGGGCTTACCCTCGGCCAGCGCAGCCTGCATGCCGATGTCATAGTCCTTATACTTTGCCTCCACACTTCCCTGATAGAGGTTGAAGTCCTGCGTGTTCATGGGGGGCGAGAAAGCGCTGATGGCCTTCAGTGGAGCCCCCCAGAGACCGGGCACCATGTAGACGGCGAAGGCCAGCGACACCCAGCCGAGTAAGAACTGCGGCACGTTGGTGCGGCGCTCGTCATCGTCGTGCGGGAACTTCAGCCAGCCCAGCAGGTAAGCCCCCAGCAGGGCAAAGAGCACAATCCAGAGCGTGAGGAACGCCTCGCGGTCGAGCAGATGCCATCCGTAGGCAAGGTCAGCCACGCTGAGGAACTTCAGCGCGAAGGCCAGCTCGATAAAGCCCAGCACCACCTTCACCGTGTTCATCCATCCGCCCGACTTCGGGGCCGACTTCAGTAGCGAGGGGAACATGGCAAAGAGCGTGAACGGGATGGCCAGGGCAATGGCGAAGCCCAGCATGCCGATGGTGGGCGCCACGATGTCGCCCTGCGTAGAGACGGCGACCAGCAGGAAGCCCACAATAGGTCCCGTGCACGAGAAGCTGACCAGTGCCAGGGTGAACGCCATGAGGAAAATGGAGAGCAGGCCCGTGGCGTTCTCTGACTTCTGGTCAATCTTGTTCGACCAGCTGCTGGGCAGCGTCAGCTCAAAAGCGCCGAAGAACGATGCCGCAAAGAGCACGAGCAGCAGTGCAAAGAAGATGTTGAACAGCGCGTTCGTGCTGAGTGCATTCAGTGCCGACGCCCCGAAGAGCAGCGTCACCACCAGGCCCAGCAGCACATAGATGACCACGATGCTCAGCCCGTAGGTGAATGCCTCGCTGATGGCCTTCTTCCTGTCCTTGTTCCGCTTCAGGAAGAACGACACCGTCATCGGGATGATGGGCCACACACAGGGCGTGAGCACAGCCAGGAAGCCGGCCAGCAAGCCCTCCACGAAAATCATCCACCAGGAAAGGTTCGTCTCGTTCTCACCAGCATGCTCGTAAGCGCTCAGCTCCTCCGTAATAGGAGCCCAGAGTGAGGAGGATGCCCCTGGAGCCCCAGAAGCCTCCCCTGCGGCTACCGAGGAGGCTTCTATAGTTTTGCTGTCAGCGGACAAGTCTATCGTGTCCCCCTCGGGGGACGACAGGGGGGGCTTTCCCTCGGGGGACGACAGGGGGGGCTTTTCCTCAGAGGCAGTAGAGGGAACTCCCGGGGCCTCTCCTTTCTTGCTAAACTCCACCGTTGTCGGCGGCATACACATCTCATCGTTACAGGCTCCGTACTCCAGATAACCGCTGATGTCGTACTTGGGCTTGGTGAAACGGATCTTCTGCACAAAAGCGCCCTGCCCCACGAAGAATCGCAGCGTGGTGCCGAACATCTCGTCGAACTCCTCCGTCACCTTGCCACGTGGTTTCAGTCCCCCCACCAGCTCGGCGCCGTCGAGTTTCTCGGCATGGAACGTAGCCTTCGTGGGGCCGTCGTCGCTGATGTCGGTTGAATATAAATGCCAGCCTGCGTCAATAGTTGCATTGAACACAATCTCAGCCTCGTCCCCCTGCAACATCTTCAGTTCTGAACGGAAGTGCACGGGATCGGCCATCTGAGCCCACGAAGCGACAGCAACCAGCGTCGCCGCGAAAAAGAGACAAAGTTTCTTATTCATATTTAGTTTTTAAATTTTCCAAGATGCAAAAGTAACAAATAAATATGAAAAAAATGCAGACAGCTGCACTTTTTTCTCACCCAAAGCGAAAAAACATGCAGAAAAGCGTACTAAAATCTGCCAAAGCATGAACGACGAAGAGGCATCCTAGTACCTTATTTTACCATCGTAATTGAAGATGGGCTGGCTGGTGGGCACTTCTGCATCGTAGAACTGCACGGCACTGTCGTTCTGCTTGGGATGTTGCTTCTGCAACAGGCGTATGACCTCGGCTCCTGCCCAGATGGTGGGTCCGTAGCCATGAGCAGCCATCGTATGCACGGGTCGGTAGGCATAGAAAGCTGCATCGAATCCCATGCCTGTGCCCACACAGACGTTCTCCACCTGTCCACGCTCGTTCACACTGCCAGCAACCGCACGCCAGGCCAGCAAGGCTACCGGGCCAAATGCCTTGGCATCGAGCCAGCCCTGATTGACGGCATGCGCCAGACAGTAGGCATAAATGGCCGTAGCCGATGTCTCAAGATAGGTGTCTGAACGGTCGAGCAACTGATGCCAGAAACCGTCGTGATGCTGCAAGGCGGCCAGTCCCTCGGCATGTTGGCACAGCAGGTGAAGAATCTGCGGGCACTGCGGGTGGTCGGCAGGCAGCACGTCGAGCACCTCGCACATCGTCAGGATGGCCCAACCATTGGCACGTCCCCAGTGGAAGGATGGATGGAACTGCATATCCTCTACCCAGCCATGACGGAACAATTTCTTCTCGGGCACCCACATGCGCTGGGCAAACTGCAGCACCTGGCGAGCGGCCTCGTCGTAATACTTCGTATCGCCCGTCAGCCGACCCATGTAGGCCACGGTGGGTATGCCCATGAACATATCGTCGAGCCAGACCGTGTTCTTCTGCGGGCGCAGGCGGGCAAAGGTTCCGTCGCTGAGGCGATACTCCTTGTTCATGATGTAGTCCACATAGTTATCGATGAGCGGCCGCAGCGGAAGGCTCGCATCCTTAAGCAGGGCCTTAATCATAGAGCAGCACACGGCGCCGGCATCGTCCAATGCATGCGGGTCGATGACACGGCGAATGTTGGTTTCCACGCTCTTGCCCTGCTGGTGCAATTTGCCGAAGACGGGGGCAATATCGGCCAGCAGCCGGTGCCGACGGGTCACATAGTCACGATAGGCCCCGTCGCCCGTAACATCGTAGGCTGCCAACACCCCAGAGTACGTCACTCCCCACTCATAGCTCGTCAGACGGAATCCGCCCTGCTTCAGCTGGGTATGCTCGTTGGCGTCTTTCAAAGCCACTTCCTGCCCTGTCCGCTGGTCGACAAGTGCGGTTGGTGTCTCGCTGTCAATATAGTTCAGGACGCGGTCTATTACCTGCTTCACTTCGGCCTCGGCAGGCACGCCATAGCCTACCCGATAGGCCGGCTTCATCAAGTGTAGCGGCGTATTGTTGTCATTCACGGCAGGCTGAGCGCTCATCCCTGTTGCCACAGCAGCCAGCAACCAGCAGAGAAGGAAAGTATTCCTCGGCAGATTATATTTTTTCATATCCCGGTAGATTAAATTTGTGGCCACAAAGTTACAAAAAAACAACATCATAGCAAAAATAATCACCAAATTATTTTGTCAATTGCGCGTTTTGTCGTAACTTTGCAGCCGATTTTGAAAAAAACTGGATGAAGACAGACAAGAAACAGAACCAATACCGTATCAACGAACAGATTCGTGTGCGTGAAGTTCGCATTGTGGGAGAGAGCGGATCGTCCGTGATGCCCACGCGACAAGCCTTAGACTTGGCCCATCAGCAGGGTGTTGACCTGGTGGAGATTTCTCCGAATGCCAATCCGCCCGTTTGTCGTCTCATCGACTATTCAAAATTCCTCTACCAGCAGAAGAAGCGCCAGAAGGAAATGAAGGCCAAACAGGTGAAGGTGGAGGTGAAGGAGATTCGCTTCGGCCCCCAGACCGACGAGCACGACTACCAGTTCAAACTGAAGCACGCCAAGGAATTCCTCGAAGAAGGCAACAAAGTGCGTGCTTACGTGTTCTTCCGCGGCCGCTCCATCCTGTTCAAAGAGCAGGGAGAGGTGCTGTTGCTGCGTTTTGCCAATGACTTGGAAGAGTACGGAAAGGTAGAGTCGATGCCCTCGCTCGAAGGCAAGAAGATGTTCCTCTATCTGGCTCCGAAGAAGGCCGGAGTGGCCAAGAAGAGCCAGCAGGCCCGTGACCGAGAGGCCAGTGAGGCCGGACAGAAAGAGCAAAACAGGCAGCAGAAGCAACAGGACACAGAAATTGATGTCGACACCCCCGCCAACGGAGGTCTGCTGGCCAACGCCAAGATTAGTGCCGATGCACTGAGAAAACTGACAGAAGAAACAGATGCGTAACGCCCGGTATATGCGTTGCCATCGCTATTTAATAACAATTAAAAACAAAAAAACAATGCCAAAAGTAAAGACAAACTCCGGAGCCAAGAAGAGATTCTCGTTCACCGGAACAGGTAAGGTTAAGAGACATCACGCTTACCACAGCCACATCTTGACCAAGAAGACCAAGAAGCAGAAGCGCAACCTGGTCGGTTATGAGATTGTAGACAAGACCAACATGAAGCAGGTGCGCGACCTGTTGTGTCTCCGTTAACTAAACCTATTGTCGAACATTAAAAAAACGTAGAAAACTATGCCAAGATCAGTAAATCACGTTGCATCAAGAGCAAAGCGCAAGCGCATCCTGAAGCTCACCCGTGGCTACTTTGGAGCCCGTAAGAATGTTTGGACAGTAGCCAAGAATACCTGGGAGAAGGGTCTGACCTACGCCTACCGCGACCGCCGCACCAAGAAGCGCAACTTCCGCGCCCTGTGGATTCAGCGTATCAACGCTGCAGCTCGCATGGAGGGCATCAGCTACTCAAAGCTGATGGGCGCCCTGTCGAAGGCCGGCATCGAGATTAACCGTAAGGTGCTCGCCGACCTCGCCCTGAATAACCCCGAAGCCTTCAAGGCCATCGTGGAGAAGGTGAAGTAAGAAAACAAAAGACGATTAGTTAAAGGCTACGCATCAACACAATGCGTAGCCTTTTTCGTAAACGAACTAGATTTTTTCAAAAACAGCCGAGATTTTTTCACGTGGGGCCGAGATTTCCGGGCAGCGGGCAGCCCTTGTTTCACTCTACTTTTCACAGAGTTGCAAAAGGTAGCGCCCATAGTCGTTTTTGGCCATGGGCTGGGCTGTCTGTCGCAGCTGCTCTGCGGAAATCCAGCCACGCTTGAAGGCAATCTCCTCCAGGCAGGCCACCTTCAGGCCCTGTCGTTTCTCAATGACCTCAATAAAAGTGGAAGCCTCAGCCAGAGAGTCATGGGTACCCGTGTCGAGCCAGGCAAAGCCACGCTGCAAAGTCTGCACCTTTAGCTTCTGCTGGGCCAGATACTCCTGGTTCACGGTCGTAATCTCCAGTTCGCCGCGGGCGCTGGGCTTGATGTGCTTGGCAATGTCGACCACGCTGTTGGGATAGAAGTAGAGGCCAACGACAGCATAATTCGATTTGGGATGTTCCGGCTTCTCCTCAATGCTGAGGCAGTTGCCCTCGGCGTCGAACTCGGCCACGCCATAGCGCTCTGGGTCGTTTACATAGTAGCCGAACACCGTGGCCAGCCCGTGCTTCTCAGCATTCTCCACACTCTGGCGCAGCAGGGCGCTGAAGCCAGAGCCATAGAAGATGTTGTCGCCCAACACGAGGCAGGCGCAGTCGTCGCCGATGAACTCCTCGCCGATGATGAATGCCTGAGCCAGGCCGTCGGGGCTAGGCTGCTCGGCATACTCAAAGTGAACACCCAGCTCGCTGCCATCGCCCAGCAGCCGACGGAAACCGGGCAGGTCGTGAGGCGTGGAGATAATCAGAATCTCGCGGATGCCTGCCAGCATCAGAGCCGAGACGGGATAGTAGATCATGGGCTTGTCGAAGATGGGTATCAGCTGCTTGCTGATGCCTTTCGTAATGGGATAGAGGCGGGTGCCGCTTCCTCCGGCTAGAACAATTCCTTTCATAAATTGTGATTTTTCGTAATACTGGCTGCAAAGATACTGAAAAGTTAAGAGTTAAGAGTTTTGAGTTTTGAGTTTTTTCGACGAAAAAGAATAAAAAATGTTAATCCGCACGCGATAACTCTTCACTCTTAACCCTTAACTCTTAACTTTTCAGTACCTTTGCATCCAAATTTACTGAACAACTATGGGATTATTTGGAAAAATCTTTGGCCGCAATGCGGCTAATAACGAAATGAAGATAGGTGGCATGGAAGACTTCATGACACTCATCCGCGTGTACTTTCAGGCGGTGATTGCCTCAGAGCTGCACATCACCAACATGGCCGCCCTACCCGACCTGCGCACCTTCAAGGTGACGCTGAAGGTGCCCACGCAGCAGGGACGCCTCGGCGTGGGCGAAAAAGCCCGCTGCAAGAAGATGCTTAAGGAAATGTACGACATGGACGACCAGTTCTTCAAGGAGATAGACCAGAGCATCAGCCACCGCTGCAAGAAGCTACAGGACGTGCAGCCCTACCTGCTGCAGTTCCAGGCATTCGTACAGGATTTGATGATGCTGACGAGCAATCTGATGAAGTTCAAGCTGCGCATGCCGAGCTTCTTCAAGAAAGCCATCTACAGCATGACGGAGAAAACCGTGCACGACATCTATACGAAGAACGACTACAAGGACGCCGGCGTGATTAAGACCGTCGTGGACGTCCGCGAATACAACAAACGCCTGAACTTCTCAGAGAAATGGTCGACGGACTTTGTCTATCGCGTTGTCATGCTGGCCAAGAAAGAGAAAAGACCCCAGCAAAACGACAGCAAATAATTAATAAATATTAAATAAATCACGCAAAGGCAAGCAGTTACGTGTTTTTTGTCTACCTTTGTACGATAATTCCGCGGTCATGAACCAGAACGAGAAAGATTTAGCAACCTTCCAGACCCGCGTCAGGCAAATGATTCTCCGCTTTCAGGAGCTGAAACAGGAGAATCAGGACTTGTATGCCATGGTCGAGGAGAACGAGCAGCAAATCAAAGGGCTGCAAGCTAAACTGGAACAGAAGGAGCGTGACTACGAGTCGCTGAAGATGGCCCGCATGATGGAAATCTCTGATGGCGACCTGGATGGGGCCAAGGAACGACTGGCTGGCCTGATACGCAGTGTCAACAAGTGCATCACCATGCTGAGCGACGAAAAGTGATTGACCGATGGCAGAAGAAAGTAAAGAGAAACTCAATATAAGGTTGCACGTCTACGACGAAGACATTGCAATGGTACTCCACAACCGTGAGGATGAGGTGTACTATCGTGCCGCAGCCAAGCTCATCACCGAGCGCTACGGGGCCTATGCTCAGGTCTACAAAGGGCGCAAGAGTGACCATACCATAGCGCTGATGACGCTCATCGAGATTGCGCTGCGCTATGAGAAGGAGCTGGGCAAGAACGACACCACGCCTT